>Ga0209172_10000349_pt1 | contig 131726 bp, 105 predicted proteins | sample LarsenN4metaG_FD_184113 | JGI IMG/M metagenome (GOLD analysis project Ga0209172, IMG submission 184113) | Hot spring sediment bacterial and archeal communities from British Columbia, Canada, to study Microbial Dark Matter (Phase II) - Larsen... ... | reverse complement strand
GCTCCCCTGCTCCCCTGCCCCCCTGCTCCCCTGCCCCCCTGCTCCCCTGCCCCCCGTCCCCCCCATCTCCCCAAGGGGTGATATGTTTCCCAGAGAAAATGGGTATCCTGAAAACAGACCTCATACCCACCCACATATCAGCCGTAAAATCACGGACACCAAAATTAACATAAATTAATTTACCTCTGGGGTAATTACGGTTGACGTTGTGGCGGGGACAGGTTAGGAAGGTAAAAGGGGACAGCAGGCTTGCCGCCTGTCACCGGTGAATCAATGGCTGGAATAGCAGAAACAATTAAAAACATTCACAAATCATTTCATAACATTAGCTATATCAAATAAAAATAGCAAACTAAAAGTAAAATAGCCAGCCAATTTCACCCTTTTTCCCAACCTAGGTTGATGCCATTCACTCAGGAAAGCAGCTATGTCAACAAGACACAGGGGCAAAATTAACCGGCTCATCTACTACTGGTGGATCCAGATAGCCAAACTCGCCAGCCGTATCGGCAAAAGTTTCCGTAACTTGCTACTACAACCGCTGCAACTCCTGAAACCAGGACTGAAAAGGCAGGAGGCGGCGGGTTTCGTGCTACCCACCATCACCATGATTATGCTGGTGGTGGTATTAGTCGTATCAGCCATAGTCCTGCGTTCTTTTGACAGAGCCAACAACGCTCGGAATATTAGGGTCAACCAGGCAGTTTTGGCAGCAGCCCAACCAGCATTAGATAGAGCTAATGCGAAATTAAACTATTTGTTAGGAGGAGAAAAAGACACAGACCCATCCATCCCCGCCACCACCCCAACTGACTTAAAACTTTACCAAGCTCTCTTAGAAGACGACTACACTTTTGGTGACGAAACCCGTCTCAAAGTTAGATATGATATAAACAATGAAGATGGTATTGAGGCAAGCGGACCTGATGGGGAGGATTCGACCATCGAAGATAACGAGGAGATAAAGACCGCTTGGAGATTTCCCATCGATACTGATAATAACGGGAAATTCGATACCTTCACTCTCTACGGGATTTATCTCAAAACTCCCACTCGCGATGAGACAACAGGAGAATTCAACACAGCCAGAAGTCCTCTAGATGCAAGAACTCCTCCTATGCCTCCTGTGGAAGCTGGAAGCAATGCTGCATGTGCTGGGGCATTGGGCACCAGTGCCAGTTTGGTGGGAGATTCGGGTTGGTACAAGTCCGATGCCAAGCTGAAAAAGAGCTTTTACGTATTTGCCGTTAATGTCCCGATTACGGACTTAACAAACATTGATACTAACCCCCATGCTCAGAATTTGTTTGAACTCAAAACCGCAGGAGGGGGATTCTCTGCTTTGGAATACCAGCAAGACAGGTCACGGATTCCTCTAACCAACAATGCTGTAGTTTATGACAACGACTTAGAAGTAACCCCTGGTGTCACCTTGCGCCTCAACGGACGCATCCAAGCCAATAGTAATTTTATCGTTTCTTATACAGGCAGTGGCACAACTTTAGATTTTTATCAGGTCAGCTCCCCTGAATCTTGCTTCTATGACCAAGAAAATAGCAAGATCGTCGTGGGTGGTAATGTGATTAATGGTAAGTCAGATACTAACGCCGATCGCCGCCCAGTGGCGGTGCATCTATTCAATGGTGCTAATACCATTCCCAATACAAGTCCCCGGATTGAGAATAACACCAGCGGGGGTCAGTCTGTCAGCAACACTTCTCTACAAGCACAATACAACAACAACGCCTATGAGCAGCGCATCGCTTGCTTATTAGAAGCGCAGATCGGAGACCCCGCTAGTCCAACCCCAGAAAGCACCGATCCAACATCTGTCACCGAGGCAGTGGATGAGAAGCTAAAAGAGAATCCCAGTTTAGACCGAGCCAAAGTCCGCCGCCAAGAACTGGAGGCATATTTCCGGAACCGTACCCGCCAGGTTCCCTTTGCGGAAGTATCTGATAGTGCCAATGCCATCTCCGGATCCCCTGCTCCACCGGCTGACCAGGCTCCTTGGTGCCGTGCAAATGGTAGTTCTGTTCTGGCAGGGAGCAACGACACTCTCCGACCAATTGATAGCTGGATATGGCCAACAAACTTTAGTGGTGGTGTTGCCAGTGCTGGTGGACCAACCAACTTAAACCTGGTTCAACTCCCAGCAACGGAATTTGAGAAACAAAAAAACTTGGGCAAAGAACAGTTCCTCGGAGATAGAGTCCTAGTTGGTAACAACCTGCCCGCCGTTTGGTGGAATGGCAGCGAGTTTGTCGAAGGCCCACCAAACCCACCAAAAACTGATAACCTTCAAACACTTAACCAAACGTGGACAGACCCGGATACCGAACCCCGCACCCGCGCCACCCGCGTGCGCAAAATTCCTGAAGTTGGGGCAATAGACCGAGATGGCTTCTGGGAAAAATCTGCTGCCGTTAAACCCCAAACCGCTGTATCTGGTAGAGGCGGTCTGCGGGTAGTCACCAGTGGTGGTGTATATGAGCGCCTCAACTCCTTCCTACCACCGCCACCAGCACCAGCAAACGACCCAATCACCACAGAGGACGAATCTCAGTTGACTGTGGTCTGGCCCGACACTATGCCTATGTCTCCGGGAGTGACGCAGAAACAAGTTTACGATAACGACGGTAAAGCTTGGGATGATTGGGGTGGGACACCGCCTAATTGGCCCCTCACCACTACCAATTCGCCCCCAAAAACTCCCACCATTGACCCTAACACCCCCAAATATGCTAAAGGCGACCTGCGGATGCGGGCAACCGCAGTGTATCACTACGCCCAAGACCCTATAGATCCACCAGAAGATCCAGACCCAAACAAAGACACCGACCAGCAACCGATCGCCTGCATCAGCAGCTACTACGACCCCACCGACTTTGAAACCGCCCGAAACGCGCCGGGACTCCCAGACGTGAGCGGCTGGGGACCACCATCCTACACCAAACCCACCGGTGCTGCCGCCCAAAGTGCGAAAAACAAATCCAACAACGGCGTGGCTTATCCCAAACCCTCCACTGCTCGCCCCAGCGGGGCCACTTACAACAGCGCTACTGGGTTGTTTACAGGCAGCAGTGACCTGGAAAAGCAAGCCAATATGGTATTTCCTGATGGCCGCTTTGCCAACAAACCCCTGCGGGAAGCTCTGAAAAAGCTGGCCAACAGCGAGGAATTGACTCTAGCTGACCAATCCGCCATTGACTCTACCCTCTGTGCCTTGGATATTTTGGCAGGGAGCATCTCCCCCAATGACTCCGTGATTCCCCACGGGGCAATTAAAGAAATCAGTTTCCTCAACCCCAGGGAAATCAAGGCACTTGATAAAGACAACCCCAGCACCACTGTTGACGAAACTTTCACCCTCAACAGCCCCCTGCTGCCCAATACCCAAGCTGCTGAGTTAACCGGAAACTATGACCAACCCATAGAAGAGCGGCAACCCCTGGAAATTCGGGTTACACAGATAGACCTGAATTTGTTGCGCAACAAAAGTATCAGTTTGGCTGCTAACATCAAAGGACCATCTCCAGAATACCTCCTGCCCAGCAGTGGCATTATCTACGCCACACGGGACGACGCTCTACCAGACCGGAGCTATCGCAGCACTAGCGATGACAGCAGCAAACTCCTCAGCCCCACGGACTTCCTCCTCGACCCCACCCGCCGTCCCAACGGCATTATGCTGATTAACGGCAGATTCCTTGCCCGTAATGATGCAGATAGTAACGGCCAAAATGACACTAAACCTCAGAAGCAATCAGATGTGGTCAAAGAAAAGGGCATCATCTTGGTCAGCAACGAGCCAGTTTATGTCCAAGGCGATTTCAACCTGCACAGCAAGGAAGAATTTGACAGCCTATTAACGGGGAATTGGAGCAACTTCTACACACGCACCATCAGCAATATTGATGAAAACTTTGCCTGCCGTGAGAATGACCCCCGCATCTCCAAATGTGCCCAAGGCGACACCTGGCGCCCCGCCACGGTTCTCGCCGATGCCGTCACCCTGCTGTCCAACACCTTCCGCCCCGGTTTCCGCAATGAAGGCGATTTCGACCTGAGAAACAATGCAGGTAATCCTTTGGTTATCGGCGGTTATGACATCGATGGTAGTGGAACCATTGGCACCAACACAACAGATGAAGTTACCATTGGTTTAGACCTCAACAGCGATGGCGATACCACTGACTCAGTAGCAGAAAATCAAATATCTGTTGGAGCTGCTCGCCGCCTCAGTGGGTTCCTCGCTAATGACTACGGGATTAACGGCTTGAGCATGGGTGGCAGCCCTGCCGTCCGCGTTTTTGACCTGAACGGTAATGGTCGAATTGATACCAGCGGCACCACTGACGACACCCCCACTGATGCTCAGTACGCTACGATCGCTGGAAGTGCAGCCAATAGTTCCTACTTTAACAACTTCGTGACCCCAGTGCAACGCCGTGGTGACTTCCCAGAATATGTGATGGAAATCTGCCGTAAGCTGCCTGTTTCTGCCTGTCAACCCGAAGACTGGGTAGTGGGTCTTGATGGTGATGATAATGGTAGATTCGATCCTACTGAAAGAGAAGATGCCAGTCAGGTACTTGGCCAACCATTAGCTAAATTACTCTCTGGGACTACTGCCAGCCCCCCCCTCGACCCAGCAGATCAACGCTATCCCAGGCGTGTAGCTTTTTTGCGCAATACCACAACCCACCAACTGGTACTAGCTCCTCCTCCTCCAGCTGCCAACGGCCTCCCACAACCCTTGGGGATAGATGGTGCTGGCAATGTCGCAGCATATCCATATTCTGGCGGTTCCTTACCTCGCACTACGGCTAACGCCCTACGGTTCAAAACTACCAGGAATAGTGGCACCATCAACCCAACTACTAACGGTAACGCGGTTTATGGTAATGACAGACCTCTGTTTTATGTCAAGCAACCATTGGCAAACACCACAGAGCAACCGTTGCTAGTTCCAATCTTGCAACTCTACATCAGCAATAACAATGCACCACCTAGCGGGGATGTTACTGCCTTCACAACCCTAATGACTACCTCCACCCCTAATAATGAGCGAAGCTATACCAAAGATAAAACCTATTGGCAGCCTCTAGTTGGTCAAAACCACACATTTAACCTGGTAGTGGGAGCCAAAGACGTTCCCGCACGAACACTAACAGCTAGTACAGGTGAAACTAACGGCGGTTTACAAAACTTGCCCCGGTTTATGGAAAACTGGCGCCCCTTAAGTGGCAATAGCAGCAGAACGACAAACATCTTGGGTTCCTTCATCCAATTAGGTCGGAGCGAATATGCCACCGCCCCCTACCAGCCATTGAGGAATAATAATCCCAGCATTTTCGGCTTCACCCAACCCTATAGCAACTTCAACTCCGCCGGTCGTATCCCCTACTTCAACCCCCCGAACCGGAACTGGGGTTATGATATCGGTCTGCTGTCCCAACCCCCAGACCTGTTCGCCGAAAAATTTACAGAAAAACCCACCACCGATACTCCCAGTGAATTTTTCCGGGAAATCAACCGGGATGATGACTGGGTGAAAACCCTGATGTGCGCTATTGATGAAAACAATCAACCAGCTATCAGCGCCGATCAAAGACCTAGTAGCTGTCCCCCTGTTAACTGATGGAGGCTGATGATGACCAAAAGACCAAGATTAATCCTGAACTTGCTTTTGAGTGGCGCTCTAAAACCCAAGCGCCACAGTGAACAAGCTGGCTTTACCATCATCGAATCCCTGGCGGGGATTATCGTCGTCACCATTATGTTGGTGGGTATCACCCCCATGCTGGCCATAGCTGTAGCCACCCGCGTCCAGGCTCGCCGGGTGGAGCTGGGGTCTCAAGCTGCCCGCACTTATATCGACCACCTGCGCACTGGTCAGCTAGACCATCCCAATGTCAGCAACACTCCTCTGGCGAATGCCCCTGCGCCCAGCGGCAGTTTGAACTGTGACGGCAAAAATGGGAATTATTGCCAATCCCCATCAACTTTGTACTGCGTTGATGGCGATGGCGATAAAAACTGTAGGGCTAACAGCATGACCGATATGCTCGTGCAAGGCGTGGGATTAAACGCATTTTCAAATGATGCAACACGTGGCTACACCCTCCTCGTGCGGGTTTACCGAGCTGATGCGTTCAGAGACAGTACCCCACTCACCACAGCCTCGGTACAAGCCACCTTCACCGGCGGCGAAGGCAACCGCAAAGCCCCCCTGGTCACAAGCACCACAGAAATGAGTACCGGTACTACCACATACACGGATTTTCGCTGCCGCCTGAGTGAAAATTCCGCCAACGATTCATTATGCAAATAATAACTCACAGCAGTTGTGGCTGTAAATAAACACGACATCACCCAACCATTACCCCCAGGGCGCTGACTATGTTCTCGCAACTCCAACTCCACCGCAAAAAACCCTCCCCACCAGCTCGTAAACCCAAAGGTTTCACCCTCATCGAGCTGCTGGTTGGCATTATGATATCCAGCGTGATTATCATGCCCTTGCTGGGATTGGTAGATAGCCTGCTGCGACAAGACCGCCAGGAACAAGTCAAAACCCGCAGCGAACAAGAAATCACCGCCGCTCTGGACTACATCGCCAGGGATATGCAGGAGTCAGTTTATATTTATGACCAAGCTGGGGTGAAAACTCTTTGGGATAATAACAGACTTCCCAAAATTGATAACAATGTTAACGCGGGCACTCCCGTCCTCGTCTTTTGGAAGCGGCGTTTTTTATCGAGAGACAGTGAAATCGACCATGATAAAAATTCTGCAACCCCTAAAAAACAAGTTGGTTGCCTAGAAAAGTTTCCCGATGCAATTACTGATGTAAATAACGAACCTCCAGGCAGTATAGATTGTGGAAGCTATAAGGGCAAAAACCAAGATTACAGCGTATTTTCCCTGGTAGTTTACTACTTAATTAATAACAACAGCGATAATAGCACTGGTACGTGGGCACCAAACGCGATGCGGATTGCGCGATGGGAAGTGAGCGGTGGCGTCTCCACAGACCCCGCCAGCCAGAATAATCCATATACACCCCTAACCAGGGGTACTAGCGATAGTGTTAGCTACCTGGCTTTGCCTGACAAAGGATTTCAGTTGTTTGATTTGAAGAATAACACAGGCACTCTCGCCCAGAAGATGGACGCTTGGGAAAAGTATAGCGAGGACTATAACTTAGACCAAAACCAAATCGTCACTCTAGTAGATTATATTGATGCCAGCCCTGTAAGCAGTTCCGCAAATTTAACCCCAAGTTGCCCCGCCACCACCTCCCCGAATCCCACTAATCAAGTAGTCCCAGCCAGTGCTACTACAGGTACAGGTAGCTTTTATGCCTGTATTCCCCAAGCCTCAAGGAGCGCCAGTAGCAATACTCCTGTTTCCAGACCCATAGCCCAAGTCTTTATCCGAGGTAATTCTCTGATCCGAATGGAAGATAACGCTACCTACAGCGATAGCAAAAAGGTGTATTTCCCCATGAGTAGCGTCCGCGTCCAGGGGATTGGGTTAATAGGTGGGAATTAACAAAATAACCAAAGATTAACAATTGGTCGATATTAACCAAAAACATTTTCGGAGAGTCGCCCATGACCAATAATAGTTATCTCTTGCCAATTTTAATCAAATCTAGATTTCCCTCCCCCCATAAAGCCGCCAAAGGTTTTACCCTTTTGGAAGTCTTAGTGGTGGTGCTGATTATTGGAATTTTGGCCGCCACCGCCAGTGTGAGCTGGCTTAGCTTTGTCAACCGCCAGCGGGTAAATGCGGTGCAAAATGCTGCTCAGCGAGCCATAGAAAAAGCCCAGTTAGAAGCCAAAAGCCGCCAACTACCCTACAGCGTCAGTTTTAGGGTCACATACAAAAATACCTCTGAAATTCAAGGCTACGTCCCTGAATATGCCTTCCATCTTACGAATAAGCCCGATGGAAATACCCTCAATCCTAACCTGGCCAGTGAACTGTCAGAAAGCAATTGGCGAAATATAGGAGAAGAGCTAGACATCAAAGGAAATCAAGTTTTGATGTGTACGAATCTTCAAGATAATCCTGGAGGAACCGCAGCCAACACCATTGATGCGCAACAAACCTGCAATCCCTCCGCCCTAACAACTGCCAGAACCATTCAATTTGACTATACCGGCACCCTCCGCACAGATCATCTATCCTCACCCATAACCTTACCCATCATCATCACCTTTGCCGACCCTGGTAGTGATTATAGTGCTGGCGAACCAATTAACGCGAGCAAACGTTGCGTAATGGTACAAACTCTTTTAGGAGCCATAACCACCGGAACGGGAAGTGAGTGCGATTAGGAGGGACGGGGAGATGGGGGGACGGGGGGACGGGGAGACGGGGAGACGGGGAGACGGGGAGGAGGGGGAAGAGGGGGAGGGGTGGGAAGAGGGGGAAGAGGGGGAGGGGTGGGAAGAGGGGGAAGATTACTCCCCACACTCCCCACACTCCCCACACTTCCCACACTCCCCACCCTCCCCACACTCCCCACACTCCCCACCCTCCCCACACTCCCCACACTCCCCACACTCCCCACACTCCCCCTGCCCCCCCCTCCTCCCCCGGCTCCCCTACCGCCAACTAGGAGCTGAGATTTTGATATCATAATTTGGGGTTATAGGCGGACAGCGGTTCGCCCGGTCCCCCCGTGGTGGCCTTCGGCGTAAACTACTCCACTCCATGTCGCCCCTAGTAAGGGCGCCAACACAGCCTATGCCAGCCTACTCCATCGGTCTCGACTTCGGCACCACCAACTCCATCATCTCCTACCTCAGCCCCAGGGGTGAACCCGAAGCATTTCAGTACGGCGGTCCTGACGGCCAGAAATACATTCCTTCTTTCATCGCCTACGAAGACGCATTCATAGAAATTGGCACAGCGGCCCGCACCACCGCCGCGCATAACCCCGCTGTGGAAAGTTACGGCAACTTCAAAATGCAGTTGCCCATCTTCCCCGGAATATCTCGTACTTCCTCACCATTACAGCGCACTCCCCCCAGCATTACCGCTGACTACTTGCGAGAATTGCTCATTTCGGCAGATAACCCCTACAGCTTCTGCAACCAACAAGGGGAAATAGCTGGCGTGGTGGTATCTGTACCGGAAATCTGGCAGCGGGATATCTACAACCGAGGACGGGAATGCTTGCAAGGGGTGATTAGAGAACTGGGTTTGCCCCTGATGCAGTTGGTGAGCGAACCGGTGGCGGCGGCGGCTTATTATGCTTGGGAAATGCAGCGGCGGGCTCTGGCAAACCAGGAGGAGCCTTTTACTGGCAATTTGCTGGTGTGCGATGTGGGGGGAGGTACTTTTGATGTCAGCTTGTGCCGCATTTATCGGGATAACAAGGTGGAAGTCCTCTATTTTGATGGTCAGGGGGCGATGGGACTTGATTGTGCTGGTGTGGCGTTCGATCGCCGCTGTGTCCAACTCGCCTATACCCAAAAACACGGCCATCCCATTGCAGAAACCGACCCAGAGTTTAGCCGTTTACTCCGAGAGTTTGAAACCGTAAAAATTGGCTCCCATCCCCGCGTCACCAAAAAGCTGATTAATTGCCTCAAGGCGCCAGATATTTATGAAAACCAGGAAATCTACCTTTTTGCTGGTGGCTATAGTGTGACTTTTGGCCAAGTGCAGGCGGCTTTTGCCTCGATCGCTCCGGGTATTCAACAAGTGATGCAAGGAGTGAAAAGCTGGTTGCAACAGGGAGCTGGAACTAATAGAGAGCCAACTCAGCTCGATCGCCTCTTTCTCGTCGGCGGCTTTTCGCAATTTCTCCTCGTACAGCGAACGATTTTTGACAGTTTAGAAATTAGCAGCGATGACCCCCGCTTTGACCGCAGTTTTAACCTCACCAACAGCGCCTACGCCATTTCCTACGGTGCCTGCTTAATTGCCAACGGTTTGGTGGACCCCACAGAAAGATACATCCACACCCTCGGCATTCTCGTGGATACCATCAACTCCAGCGCCTCTCTCGCACAAAAGTTTATCACCCTCGTGCAGGGCAATACTCCCCTCCTCGACCTGCTCGAACCTCACTTCGCCCAGATCCCCCCCCTGGTTCCCTTCCCCAGCAACACCATTGGTGATGAGCATTTTCTCACCATCACCATTTGGGTGGACCCCCAATCTCGCGGCATTCGCTTTCAGGAGTCCCTCCCTGACCTAGTGCGACTCCCCGTGGGTAGCGATACTCGAAGGTGGCGAGTGGGGATGCGGGTCGATCGCTCCCAAATTGCCTATCTCGTCATCGCCGACACCCAAGGCGAAAAGCGCTTGGAATATGAGTTAGGCCAAATTACCGCCAAACTGTTTCAAGGGCAGTTACTGGATTAACTCACCACCCACCCACCCCATCCAAATTCATAAATCTTCACATTAAATTCCCGATTTTGTTATAAAACTTTACCAAAAAATCCCCAAATTGTATCAATTAAATCAATACTCGCCGGACAAAAGTGGTTTAAATACTAACCATAAGATAAAACAGGCCAATTTTATGCAGACCGTTAATAATCCAGTTTCTTGCTGTCGCGGCTGTCGTCATTATCAACTCGAAGGACGACGTGGTGGTTTTTGTCACCAGCTCAATGTCCCAGTGCAAGCTAACTGGAAAGCCTGTCCCGTCGCCTCACCCTCCTTTACCACCCCCTGGAAAACCCATCCCGAGGGGGCAATCTGGCCAGAAAAAGCTGAGAATCTGAGGTAATGAAAACCCTCCCAGAAACCCGAAATATCGGGCATTTTTACCAATAAATCGGCTATTCCGGCGCCAAAATTGAAGCATCTCCCGCCATCAAGCCCCAGGGAATTGCAACCCTTAGTATCATCACAGCCGATTGAGATTCAGGGCATTTTCGGCTAAAAAAAAATATGTGATAAAAATTTCTACAACGAGAGGTCTCTAGACACCGGGTTTCTCAAATTACACACCAGAAACCCGGTTTTTTTGTTTACCATCTGAGAAACCGGGTTTCTGCGCTCAATCTTCGTCCAGGTATGAGACCGCGCAAAGAAACCCGGTTTCTTGTCCTCCGGTTTTTTGATTAGTTCATCCCTTTAAACCGATACCCTTGGCGTTGAACTCCGCCACAGTTTGCTCAGAAAGTTCGTGAGTCGTCACCGCATGGAGCATCGCCAAGGGGAGGGTGAGGTGATGGGCTCCCGCTTGTAAGGAGGCGGCAACTTCTTCGGGAGATTTGAGGGAAGCGGCGAGAATCTCTGTATTACTGCCAGCCAGAACCTCGGCCATATCCCGCACCAAGGCAATGCCGTCACCGAGAAGTTTAGTAGCACGGTTGACATAGGCGATCGCATATTTTGCCCCCGCCTCTTTTGCCACCGCCGCCTGAGCCGGACTATAAATTGCCGTCACCGAACAAGTAATATCCCGCGCCAACTTCGCCACCACCTCAAACCCCGTCCGCGTTCCAGGCACCTTCAACACAGTTTGATTACCAATAATCTCAAATGCCGCCCGCGCTTCCGCAATCATCCCGCTGTAATCTGATGCCGTTAACTGATAAAATAGCGGCCCATTGGTCAATCGCACCAACTTACTCAAAGTCTGCTCTGGTGGTAAATCACTTTTCGCCAACAAGGTGGGATTAGTAGTAATCCCTTTCACCCAGCCCATTTGGTAAGCCACTTCTGCTTCTGCGATCAGAGCCGAGTCTAGATAAATCGCCATAATCAAATTAATAATACAATTTGCTGCTGATGATTTTATCGGAAATATCAACACCCAGAGCAATTTACCACCATTTAATACACAAAAATTAGCCGCACCCACGGCAAAAACAGACGGGGAGACGGGGAGACGCGGTTCGGCTTCGCCCTTCGACTTCGCTCAGGGCAAGCTCACCGACCGGGGAGACGGGGAGACTGGGAGACGGGGAGACTGGGAGACGGGGAGACGGGGAGACGGGGAGGAGGGGGAAGAGGGGGAGGGGTGGGAAGAGGGGGAAGAGGGGGAGGGGTGGGAAGAGGGGGAAGAGTACTCCCCACACTCCCCACACTCCCCACACTTCCCACACTCCCCACACTCCCCACACTCCCCACACTCCCCACACTCCCCACACTCCCCACACTCCCCACACTCCCCACACTCCCCACACTCTCCCATCTCCCATATCCTCACATCTTTCTCTGTAAATTTGCGGTTAATCCCATGCAATAAATCGATATATTCCTTGACAAAGTTTTGTAAATAACGATACAACTACCTGCAATTCAGTGACAGAGAATACCATCAGATCTATTAACATAGATATATGTTGGGTATTGGGATTGCAATTGGGAGTATAGATTTAAACCACAAGGGCGAGAGGGCTAAAGCCTCTTGGTGAAAGGAGGAGCGCCCCGACGACCAACTAGATAAATTACCCATCTGGGTGGGAACAATGGTAGATTATTTTCTCTAGCGGCATCAAAAAAATAGGCCGAATTGCCGGGGCAACTATGAATTTTAAGTATTTATTTCATCTTGGGTTATTACCTATGATTGCGTTAAGCGACGCCTTAAATCTAGACAAAATAGCTAGCGCCAGAAAAATCAGCGCCGCTGTGGTGAATATCAGTGGCAGGCAGCGGATGCTCTCCCAGAGAATGGCGTTTTTAGCGATGCGGCTGGTGGGTGCCGCCAATGTAGAGGAGCGCGTTACCATGCGCGATGCTTTGCTTGAGACTGCCGCCTTGATGGAAAAGTCCCACTGGGGGCTAATTCAGGGGTCAGCAGAGATGAATTTACCGGGGAAGCCTTCAGGGGTGGTGCGGGAGATGTACTTTCAGGCTCCCCTGCACTTGGATGTCCAAGTGCGGCGGTATATTGAAGCGGCGAGAGCTTTGGCTCGGGAGCCGGAGGTCGCGATGACGCAGAATAATCGCCATTTGCAATACATCATAGAGAAAGCCGCGTTTGAGCTGCTGGCTGGTTTGGATGCGGTGGTGAGCCAGTACCAGCTAGAGAGCGAGGCGGAACAGGATGCGGTAGATGCGAACTTGGCAAAACTCTACCAGCAAAGTCGGGAGGCGGCGTCAGCCGCAGCGGAGCGCGCTAAACAGGTGGAAATTACCCTGCAGGACTTGCAGCAAGCCCAGCAATTGCTGATTCAGGGTGAAAAGCTGTCTAATTTGGGCTTGATGGTGGCGGAGTTGGTCCACGAAATCAAGAATCCGGTTAACTTCATTTACGGAAATGTCAGTCACATCAGGGGCTACACGGAGGATTTGCTCTCATCTCTACGTTTATACCAGGAGTGCTATCCTCATCCCCATCCGAAATTGGAACAGCATCTGGCAACAGTGGAACTGGATTTTTTGCTGGAGGATTTGCCAAAAATTCTCGATTCTATGCAGGTGGGGGCAGAGAATTTGCGGGAGTTGGTGCTGTCGCTGAAGGATTTTTCGCGGATGGACTCTGGGGCGATGAAGCCGGTGGCGATTCACGAGGGGCTAGATAACATTTTGTTAATTTTGCAGCATCGTTTGAAGGGTAAAGGGGGGATGGGCGCGATTGAAGTGGTGAAAGAGTATGGGGAGCTGCCTTTGGTGGAGTGTTATCAAAGCCAGGTAAATCAGGTGTTTATGAATGTGCTTTCTAATGCGATCGAGGCGTTGGAAGAGATGCAGAGCAAGGGTGAGGGAGGACAAAGGCCGAAGATCACCATCCGCACGGAAATGCTCAACTCTGATTTTATCGCGGTGCGGATTGCTGACAATGGACCAGGAATGACTGAGAAAGTCCGCCAGCAGTTGTTTGCACCTTTTTTCACCACCAAAGCGGCGGGTAAGGGGACCGGTTTGGGCTTATCCATTAGCTTTCAGATTGTGGTGCAAAAGCATCGGGGGTTTCTGTGGTGTGTTTCTGAACCGGGTGAGGGAACCGAGTTTTGGATCAAACTACCGGTGTTACAGAGAGCTAAATCCCCCACGCGAACTCTGGCGGTGAGTGAGGAAGCGACTGCGGTTTGATGGGGCAGCTTGTGATTTGTCACTGGTCCCTTGTCACTTGTCCCTTGTCACTTGTTACTTGTGAAAGGACTAAGGACTAAGGACTAAGGACTAAGGACTAATGGCCAAGTACCAAGGACAAATATCAAGATTTGTTAACTTTTTGGTGAGAAATGCGCGATCGTTCTGAGATTTTGTAAAAATGAATACAGAAATTATTTGACTTCCTTTTGCCGAGTTTGGGTGGAGGGAAGTTTTTTCACCAAGTTGAATAGATTTGAGACGGAGAAAGAGTATGCATCTTCAAACCACTTATGCAGTTGCTTCCCCCACCCCGACGTTCTTAGAGACTGCCCCCACCTGGAACCCAGTTTGCCATATCACCTACACTCGCGACACGTGGGTGAAGTTGCTGGAATTGCCGAGTAAATATGCTTACGACGAAGCCAAGCTACTCTGTCAAGAGTCGGGAAATACCTGGGTGGTTTGGGTGCCAGATTGTGGTGAGGTGATTCTCGATCGCAGTGATTTCTATTGTTAAGATAGCCGATTATTTACCGACGGTAAAGACTGGAAGACAGATGAAGATGACACCTGCCCAAATCGGGGAGAATAGTTTCAGTTAGGGGAATTATGGATGGCTATGAACAGTGAATCAATTATCGATTGGGATGAAATGTTTGAGTATCTACCGGGAACAATTGTAGAACTCAAAGGAAAACCGGGAGTTGTGCATCGGATTGATTCATATGAAGCGATGATGGTGCCTCCCATCTGGTTAGAAGATGACCCGCGCCCACGCTATCCCCATGAATTGCAGATTATGTCTTGTCGGGAAGCAAAAGTATGTGAATTAGAACAGCCTCTGGTGGGTGTGTGAGGGTTTTTTAATAGAAAATTGCCGCTTTTTAACCCCCATTAAATAAATGGCTTTGTCCCGGATTTATGCCCTCTGGGCCTTGGTGGTTGATTTACACCACTTAAGACCCAGAGGGCATAGATATGAAAAAGTTTTTTTACTAGAGTAATTTTCAATAAGAATGATACATTTTTATCCAATACTTTCCAAGAATTTTATCAAAGTATGTGCCCACGGGCGCATACATTAGGGCTATTTTTAAGACACTAAAATCGTGTTGAATAGCATTGAGTTCGGGATAGTATTTGGGCAAAAATAATACTTGATGAAACTCTGACTCTACTAATTATCGAATGACTCTCTTTCTCTGAATGGGTGCATTGTTTATGCACTGAGCGCCATCGTTGTGGATTTAGGGTGAGGGGAAGATCATGGCTGTACTCAGTCACTGTTGAACAAGCTGGATATAGTTAAAGTTAGGAGGTAAAGGGCAGGATTAAAGAAAAAAAGGGGTAAAGCTGGGGGCGAATAACTTGCAGTTCACACCCAAATTTGAAGAAAACCGCCAAAATGGCACCACACCAGGGGTAATTAGGGGTTAGTTTGGGGACATGGCCGCCTTGTTTCGGGAGGAAAATTGCCATGTTGGCTCTGAGATCAAAACTGGGCAGGAAATATCTACCGAAAATAGAATACCGCTGGCTCTGGCAGTTTGCTGGTACTGCTTTAGCACCTGTGGCGGTGCTGGTGGCTGCTACCCCCGGTTTGACGGCGACTTTTGCTGCTTCCGAGGGTTTTCTCCAGTTGCAGAACTTCAGCCATAACCCCTATGGCACGGACACTGTGGCTAATACGGCTGCTTTCACTATGATCGACGCACCAGGGGATAATGCCGCTGCGATCGCTGCTGCTGATGCCATTTTTGTCAATTCCCCTGGTGGAGATATTCCTTGTCCTTTTTCTCCCTTCTCTAGCACTCCGTGCTTGCAGAGTTCGGCTGTGAATTTGGCTGGGGGGGTTGGTATCGACTATTTCGCCGCTGGCGCCAGTCAGGCGCAAGTGATTGGTAATTTCTTTGTGCCTCAAGGAGATATGTTTAGTTTTGATTTTCTCGCCGCGCTAAATCTCAATACATCCATCAATACACCAAAAAAAGAAATGGCAAATTCTGCCACTTCTCTAGGTTTTTTGCTTGTCAACAATACGGACATAGAAAATATCCAAATTCTCGATTATTTCCATCTTCAGGCAAATCTCGTTACTCCCGGAAATGATTCATTCTATTTGGCCAATAGTCCCAATATTTACTTGTCTAACTATGGTCTAGTTTACCAGGGAGGAAAGCAAGAATCAATTACCGCTTATGGCCAGGGTTATTTATCCCATAGTTTTAGCGAGGATGCCCATATCACCTTAATCGAATATCAAGCTAATCACGTCACGGCTACAGCTAGGGCTCCCGAACCATCAGCGGCATTGGGTTTGATTATATTGGGGATTTTGGGATTTGGTCGCCGGTTATTGAGACGATTTTTTTAGAAACTGGCTTGGTTGATGATAATTGCGCTATTTGAGCGGGCTAGCCTGTCTATTCCAGGTTAATTCCATTTTAATTTAGCAATCAAACAGATATAATGTCAAGGCTAAAATTTTTCGACCCCCGAAACGATGCTTATTCGGTTAATTTTAAAAAATTTTAATTATTTTTTCTATGTTTTTTACTTTACACTTAACTTAAAATCATTTTTTAGCCAAATTGACTAAAAACAAAAAAAATAGTTTGTTATTATCTAATTCAAATAAAGCCAAGGGAGAAATTGTGATGATTCATCCTTTTGATTTAAATGGGCAAGACCTAGACAATCTCGATCTAGATTTCCAGGAGCCAGTTGGCGATGCAGAAGCTGCAATGGTTGGCGGCGGCACGATCGTCAGTCTGGCGATACTTCCCGAAGATGGTGGCGGATGTATTCCTGCTCCATATCCCAAACCCTATCCCTATCCCTATCCCAAACCCTATCCCTATCCCTATCCCTATCCCAAACCCTATATTGGCTATCCCGGACCTCAAATTACTACTCTAGCTTTGGGCGAAGAGGGCGGATCTAATATTTGTTTAATGTAATATAGGGTCACATTAATATAGTTATTCCGGCAGACATCAATAAGTTGCCGGAATTTTTGAATATAGAGCAAAAACCAATTTTCTTATATTCGACGATAACAAAAGTGGCTTGTACATACAGCGATTTGCCAGTTTATCTGGTACAGTCACCCCCAACCCCAAAGGCCAGAAAGGGAGAGGGGCTTTGAGGGTCCAATATCATTTGAAAAACTGCTGTAAATATGAAATCGAGCCCCAAGATAAGGTGATATTATTTTATCTAGTTTTTAAATTGCTTATTCATAAGCAAATTCACTATTTTGTCCGTAATAGGAAAACCAGTTTGGCGCTCAAAATGAATGAACATTGGACTAAAATTAGCTTCTAAAAACACGTATTCGCGATTATCATTTAACCGCCAATCTATAGCTGTCCACTCCATCATAAATGCCCGCGTTATTGCCAAGGCTAGCGCCCGTACTGATGTAGAAATCTCTAGAGGTATTATTTCAGCCTGTAAGTCTTCCCGAAAATCTAACGCCGGACTTCTAATTTCGGCGGAGTAAACTGCATCGCCGATAACGTAAGTGCGAATATTGGTGCCAGGGATGTATTCTTGAATAGTGACAGGAGCAATACTGAGGACTTTTTTGAGTCTTTCTGGTGCCAAATGTTCCTCGTTGACGAATTGGGTATGTGCGCCGCCGTGAACGGGTTTAAAAATTGCTTTTTTCAGGTAACGGGCAAAAGAGGTAACTTTTGTTATATCGTTACTGATGAGGGTAGCGGGAATCAGCGCTCCCAGTTGTTTTGCCTTGGCAAGTTGCAGCGGTTTTTCTTTATGAAACTGATATGCTGGCCAAGAGTTAATCCAGCGATTGGGGCAAATTTGCACCAAACACCGCACGGTACTAATTGCATCCATTATCGCAATTCTTTTACTATCGGCATTTTGCAATTCCGGGACATACACATCACCTAAACTCCGCCAAAATGCGCTTTTAATATCTTTCAATGTTAACCTCTTTCCCCCTGGAAGCGTCAAGCTACCAACCCCTGTTTCTGGTTCCCAAGACATTGCTAGCTGCGTGGGAAACAGCCGAGTATCTAAATAATCCACTGGAATTCCTGCGGCGGTGAGCGCTTGATGAATGTGAGCAGCGTGGGCATCTTGGGCATTGCCTAATATTATCGCATTCATGGCTGAAAATAAAGATAAATTATGTGTTTGCTTAATTAAGGGAATGGAGGAAGTAGTTTAGTTCGCTAGCTAGCCACTGTTGAAACATTCTCTCTTTTATTTCCCGCTGCACTTCTTTGGTTAATTCGGCGCCGATAAAATCTTCCACTAAAAATAGGTGATATCCCTGCTCAGTTTTGAGAGGACCGACGATTTCTCCGAGTTTAGCGCTGAAGATAGCTGCTGCTACTTCCGGTTTTAAGCTGGAGCGATAAATTTTGCCTTCATAACCGCAGTTTTGGCGCCGCCGATCGTCCAGATCATACAAATGAGCGGCTTCATAGAAGCTGATTTCTTGCTCTTCAATTTGATAGTATAATTCTTTGGCCACTCGCTCGTAAGGAACGACGATTTGATAGAGTAATATCTGGTCAAAATCGAGGCGATTCTGAGCGAAAAACTTTTCTACTTCTTTGGCAAAAAGTGCGTCAGATAGTTTTTGGGCGAGGAGCCGATCGCGAATCCCCTCCTCCCACTCCTCCACGGAAATCATCTGGTCAGCCAACCACCCCAGAGTATCGGCGGCTTTTTCCAGGCGATTTTGAAACCGAAAATTATCCCCTTCCGCCTGGATTTCCGCCTCAGTCACAGTCAATCCCCGTTCCGCCGCCGCCTTTTCGATAATTTGGCGATGGAGGATATGCTGATATACTTCCTTAAGGCGGAGTTCCTTCTTCAGGAAGCTAGCAATTTCCTCCAGTGTAATCGCTGCTTTGGCAAGATTGACCATGATTTCACGCACCCTTCGGGGCTGTTTTTTTAACCCCGTACTAAGATATCATCTCTAATAGCTGTGAAATCGGCATTAGCTAAGTATTGATGCCTACTCATATATCTTTTTTTCCTATCTTATCACATAAAAAAAATACATTTAACCGCAAATAGAGCAAAATTTGCTTCACTAAAGATATATTTTTGGGTAATTTTTAACAAAAACAACTACTGGACTAAATTTGATGATTAATTTTGCCAAAAATATCAGCTTACTTAAGAAATAAAGATAAAATTTTTGGCTAATTAACTAATTAATATTTAGAAACTGCTGAAAATTGGCTCTCAGCAGTTTCCAGTTTCAATCAATCACTTACCCCAGTGGTGCGTTTGTCTTGCACCCTTACCAAGCGCCGTTAATTACCGCAGCAGATGTGCTAGCAGAGAAAGAGCCTCCCAGGAATTCGGCTACAGCGATCGTGTCGGCTTTCGTGTAAGAATAGGTGGAATAGTTGGTGTTGTTAATCGCATCACCTTTGGCTCCCGCCGAGGCACTGTTAGTCAAGGTATAGGGGGAATTAACCGAGGTAGAAAAATTGTTGTTAGATGAAAAAGACATTTGTACGAAGTCGTTTTCATAATAAGTGTATGGGCTAGAATACCAGCCACCTTGAACTTGATTATTGTCAACAACTTGGATGTGATTGAGGTCTGTAATAATCATAACATTCTCCGATTCAATTATTTGGCTTTTAGCCCTAATTGTGAGTTGCTTTTAATCTAGCAAAACCTTGGGAAAGCTAGCAGCCAATTTGGCATTTTGATGATTTATCTTGGCTCTATTTTCCTGGATTTTTGCTGTCAAATGCCATAATGAGACGATTGTTGTTTTCTCTTTATGGCTATTTATACTATAGCCATTTAAACCGAGAGACAAAAGCCAATTTGGCAATTTTTTTCAAAAATTTTCTGTGGCTGTTTTCGGTTAAAATTGGGCGATTAATTCATTACTTTGGGTGCCAGCGAATTTAAATCTAAATGGGATGACGGGCTGGCTTTCCGCTGCGCCAGCCAAAGCGGATTCCCTGCAAAATGGTCTTTGTCTGCTGTATTGGGTGACATGCTGCAAAAAAAAACCAGTTGGCGTGAAATCGCAACTGGGCTGGTTTAGATTAGTATCTCAAAAAGGGGGTTTATGAATCTGGCATTGACGAGAGCAATGGCAAATGTTAAAATCTGTAAAAATCCAGAATTAGAAAAAATTTTGTTCCATGCTAATGAGAGTTACAATTGATGTGGCCTCCCCCAACTTTAGTAAGTTTGTTTTGCGCTGCTTCCCTATAGGCGTACTCTTTTACCTCCGCAATTTTCGGCGGAGTTGCTGGTTCTAAAGGTTGATAATTTTCATCGGTATTTCTACTGGTACGGTGCCCGCTTTCTTGGACGCCTTGGCGGGATTCTTTCAGCAGCCTATTGTAGGTGCGGTAAGGGATATAGTGGAGGGGATTGTACCCTCCAAATCGGAGAATGAGGACGCAAGCCCAAGAATATTTTCCGGCCAGAATGGCATCGACGACTAAATCGAATTGTTCCGGTGTCATAATCCGATCAAGCTGGGCACTAGAACTAGATATGGTGTAACTCATGGTGATATTTTTCCAAAATTTAAATGGTTATAAATTCAGTCCGCCTTCGCGGATCTGGCGAATGGGGTCTAGCATTAAATCCACAATTCGCCGCTGCCGGATAATGATATCGGCGCTGGCGGTTTGACCGGCTTTAAAGTGGATGTTTTCGCCTTTGTCGCTTACGTAGTCCCGATCGAGCGCGATTTCCACGTTATATACAGACCCCAGGCGATCGTCCACCCGGGCATCAGGAGAAATCGAAGTAAGGCTCCCAGAAAAAATGCCATATTCCTGATAAGGATAAGCATCAAATTTGAGCTGCACTTTACTGCCAGTTTTCAGCAAACCAGCTTCTCGGTTAGGAATTTTTGCCGCCAGCACCAGCGGCGCGCCAGCGGGAGCAATTTCGGCCACAGTTTTTCCCGGTTGCACCACCTCGCCGCTGTGGGTAATATCCAAAGACAAAACTACGCCATCTACGGGTATATAAAGAAACCGCTGCTTTAACTCAGCTTTGGCTCTGGTAATTTGAGTTTGAGTTTGGGCTTTTTGGCTGGCAAGGCGAGTCACCTCCAGTTGCATTTGGTCGATGCGTTGCTGAGCTTCTATCTGCGAACTTGCCGCCTCAGCTTGCTTTTGCGCTAATTGCGCTTGCAGGCGCTCCAGTTCCCCAGCCGCTTGCTCTACACGCCCTCGAGTTTCGGTGATGCGTTCTTCTCTGTCCCGCAGCGCCTGCTCTACTTCAAATAGCCGCTCTTTGGCCATTGTTTCTTCTGATAATTGAGTTCTGATCATCGCACTTTGACGATCGCGCCAAGTTTGCTCCGCCTCAAACAGCTTTTCCCCAGTCTGAGTCTCGTCCGCTAATTTTGTCCTAATAATCGCATTTTCACTCTCCCGGACAGCTTGCTCCGCTTGAAACAAATAATCTTGCGATATTGCCCCCTGTTCCACCAGAGGTTTTAACCGTTCTACCCGCTCCTGCTTGGCTGCTAAGTCTGTTTGCAACTGCTGCAGCAAATCTTGGGTATTCTCTCGCAACGGTGCGAGCCCCTGAGAGCGAGCCAATGACGCCTCCACATCAGTTTGTTGCTGCTGAAGCAGCGTTTGAGTTTTGGCCAACAAAGGTTGCAATTTTTGCCGCCTTAACTCCAAAGCCGCAGTATCACTTTCCTGCTGCAAAAGCATATCTTTGGTAGTCGCAATATTTTGCCGCGCCTGCTCAATACTCGCCTGATGCGCCCGAATATCCGCATCAGCTATAACCAGGCGGGTTTCCGCTTCCAACACCAGGCGATCGAGCAGTCCTTTCGTCTGGACGATTTCCATTTCATAACCGGCTAACTGCTGCTGCAGTCGCTCTACTTCCGCCGCCGAGATATCCGTCTCTAATTCCATCAAAACTTGACCTTTCTTTACGGTATCTCCTTCTTTCACCGCAATTTTCGCCACTTTCCCCATTTGCACTGGGTGAACTTTGATCACTTCTCCTTGGGGCACCAACTCTCCTTGGGCGTGTCCCACTTCATTAATTTGTCCAAACCAAGCCCAAGTCAAGAAAACGGCACAAAAACCGATACCACCCCAAATGAGCCGCCTGGGAAAAGTCGCCGCTGGCTTATCCAGCAAGTTTTGCACCGAGGGAGACCATTGAGAATGGTTAGGAGCAGAAATAGTCCGGTTTGTTTGCGCTTGTCGCTCTTTATTTGGGGCGGATTTGGGAGCATTTACCGGAGCCGTGGAAATAGTCCCCGCCACCGCGCCCCCCCAAACTGCACCGGCTGCTGGGGCAGTATCGCTAGCGTCATTTCTTAGTTGGATATGATGGGAACATGGCGGTAAATCCTGCAAGATGCTACCTTGATTTTTGCCACTTCCTTCGCTGCTTACGCTTAACATAGGATAACGGTTGCCATTTTGGGATTTTCCCTGAAAATTCATCGCTGCTGATTCCCCCTAGGATTGAGTTAGCCTCCACCACTGGGTCAAGTGTCACTTTTAGAACTGGAGAGCAGACGGTTTCTAGTTTTTCGGGCGATTTTATAGAATCTACGAGGTTAGTATAAAGACCATTTATGAAGTTCCCGTGAATCTGCCTGCTCTCCAGCGACTAGCTACGTAAATATACTAAATACTCTCCTATGTGGCTAGTGGCCATCTTGGCAGGTTTATCGAGAATTTACGGTAGTTGCAGTTGTGGGCGGGCAATATTTCTTAACTTTTGCTTTAGGAAGAAGGATAAACCTTGCCAAATGGGCAATTTTGGCCGTGCTTTTGCGGTTGGATTTTGTTTGAATTTAGATTTAATTAATTTTTTGAGACATATCAGCCCCGGCATTAGCAGTTATGCCGGGGGAAGGTGAAAAAAATGTTAAAATCCAGCCGGAGGGGCGAACCAATAGGAACGCCCCTCCTCCTAGGATTAAAGGTCGAGTTGCTGTTCCGCTAGGTGATAGTAAAGACCTTTTTGCTCCATTAGTTGCGGGTGGGTGCCTTGTTCCACCAACAAACCCCGATCGAGTACGAGGATGGCGTCAGCATTGCGAACCGTGGAGAGACGGTGAGCAATGATAAAAGTAGTCCGATCGCGACTGATCCGCGCCAAATTCTGTTGGAAACGCCGCTCTGACTCCGTATCCAACGAACTGGTAGCCTCATCCAAAATCACAATCCGGGGTTCGCCCAACAACGCCCGAGCGATCGCAATCCGCTGTCTCTGACCCCCAGAGAGGGACGCCCCCCGCTCTCCCACCTGGGTACTGTACCCCAAAGGCAAATCCTGAATAAAAGCGTGCGCCTCGGCTAACTGCGCCACTTCCACCGCTTCTTCCAGAGACACCTCCTCATCATATAAAGTGATGTTTTCCAAAATCGTGCCGGAAAACAAAAAGCACTCTTGGGGCACTACCCCTAACTGCGATCGTAACGAGTGGGGCGAAATATGCCCCACATCATGGCCATCAATCAAAATTCTGCCACTGGTCGTATGATACAAACCCTGCAACAGCTTCACCAAAGTAGTCTTTCCCGAACCGCTACGCCCGACGATCGCCACAGTCTGCCCCGCCGCCACCGCAAACGAAATATTTTGCAGAGTATTGCGCTCCTCATCCTCCCCATAGCGAAACGTCACATTATCAAACCGCACCTCTCCCCGCAACCGAGATAAAACCAGCATCTCTTGCCCCGGAATCTCTTCCGGTTCCGTCGCAAACACATCATTCAGCCGCTCTACCGAAATCCACACCTCCTGCAACTCATCCCACAAATTCACCAAAGCCAAAAACGGGCTCATCACCCGGCCAATCATCATATTAAAAGCCACAAACTGGCCGATACTCAACTGACCTTGAATCACCAAACTCGCCCCATACCACAGCAGCAGCGTGCTGCCAATACTATTAATTAAACCTCCAATCACTTGCAGCATATTGCCTAATTTCTGACCCCGAAAACGCGCATTCAGAGAAGTAGTCAAATGGTCTTCCCAGCGCCAGCGCAAGTCCCGCTCCGCCGCCGCCGCCTTCACCGTCGCCACCCCCGTCATCATCTCCACCAAAGACGAATTTTGCTCCGCCGCCGCATTAAACACTTCCCGCGACACCTTCCGCAAAAACGGCGTAGCCACCAAAGTCAAAATCGCAATGGGAGGAATCATCGCCAACACCAACAGCGTCAGGCTCCAGTTGTAATAGAGCATCAGCGCCAAATACACAAACCCCATCAAAAAATCTAACCAAGCCAACACCACCTGGCGAATGAGAAACCGTTGGATTTTCTGATTTTCCTGCACCCGAGTGATGATATCCCCCACCCGGCGGGATTCAAAAAACTTCAAAGGTAATTGCAGCGCGTGACTGATAAAACCGGCGATTAAAGTCAGGTCAACTTGGTTAGAAAAGTAATCTAACAGGTACTGACGAATCGCCCCAATGATAATCCCCCCCACCCCAAAGATAAACACTCCCAAAGCAAACACATTCAGCAAACTTAAACTACCCTGTACTACCACTTGGTCGAGAATAATTTGGGTAAACATGGGAGTGACCACACCAAATAGCTGAATCAGCAATGATGCCGCCACAATTTGCATTCCCGTGTAGCGGTAGGGCCACAACACCGCCAAAAAGGTGAGTAGAGAAGTTTTGCGGTTGGCTTTTAAGTCTTGGAGGCGGGTGGTGGGTTCCACCAGCAGAGCATAACCCGTCCAGCGATCGAGAAATTCCGCCCGCGAGAGCCACCGCTTACCGATGCCCGGGTCAGCAATCAAGACGCGCTTACCGGCAATCCGATACACTACCACATAGTGAATGCCCTCCCAATGCGCAATCCAGGGATTTTCTTGCTCCTCAATGCGACTGAGAGAAGCACGTACCGGTCGGGCATGGAAACCCAAATTTTCCGCCGCTTTGGCTAAGCCTTTGAGAGAAGCACCAGAGCGCCCCACCCCCGCTAATTCCCTGACCGAATTAATACTGTAGCGCTTGCCCCAATATTGTCCAATCATACATAGACAGGCAGCGCCACAATCAGAAGATGATTGCTGTTGAATGAAGGGATAACGTGCCAGAACGTCTAACAACTTACGTCCCGTTGGTTTCGGAAAAGGTACTTTACTGGCTTGAGATTGATGATTTGCCTCGGCGTCTGTCTCAGGGGCGGCAGTTTCTGCTCGCGTGGAGCCGCCCAAACTCAGCTTTTTGAAATCAGGACGGGTGACACGGGCATTCAAGCGGGCTTCTGGAGAAATAGCCCGCCCATTGCCCTCAGTTGCGCTCACGCCAGGAGCCACGGGGGCGGGCAGCATACCTTGGAGAGTTTCCCAGTTCGCCGCACTGATGTGGTAAACCGCCAATTCCGTCTGCGCCTTCCAATCAATTGGCACGGGAGTTTCTCCCCCCCAAGTGGTTCCCGGGGCAGTAGCTTCTGGGGGGTTGCCATCCATATGGATGATCCCCCGCCGCAGCCAAAACCGCCCCGCCTTTGCCGGAGCCGATCGGGCAATCACAGCCCCCGATGGAATCAGATGTGGCTCCAGATAAGGCAAAATTTGCCCTAATTGATGGCTGGGGAGATAGTGAAATTCCGTGAGAGTTTTTAAAAAAATCTGGCACTGTCGCCGCTGTGCTTGTGCTTCCAGATATACTTTCAGAGCCGGAGCCTCAGCAAACAAAGTTTCTAGCACAGAAATCCGGATGCGAGAGCAAGAACCTGAACTCGCCGCCACCACCCGATATCCCAAAGGCTCCTCCACAAACACCCCATCCCCACCCCAGGCATCTCCCGCCTCCAGAACCGCCGCGCAGACTTCACGCCCTCTTTCCCCATCCCATCCCAGCAACCTCACCCTGCCTCGGTTGATTAAGTAAAAATAATTGGGATTTTGTTCATCTCTAAATGAACTCATTTCGAGTTTAGGTATGCTATCACAGCATAGCTCATCCCCCAACTGAAACTCTCTTATTTCTACAGCATCCCGTAACTGCAGCGGCTCCTGCACCTTCATTTTCTCCAGTAGCAGATCCCATCCCACCGCCGGTTCCTGTGCCCCATTCCCCTGCCAATAGGAATTTGGGGATTGGCCATTCCTCCCCAAGGCATTCTCCATAAAGCAGCCTCCAAATTGTTAATTTTTTATTGCATCCAAGGTTTCCCTTGGCCATAGTTCGACGCCGCCATCTTCACCATCAGCCCGAGTTTTCCCCCACTGGGGCACAGTTATCCCTCTGTTCATCCCCCGGATAACCGCTTTCCCGTCTTTACTGGGGCGCCACCTCAAGCCACTTCTCCTAGTGATTGCGGACTTATAGAAAATTTTTTTATACCATTTCACTATTATATATAGTAGATTCTTGTACTTATGGCAATCTTAAGCAAATTTTCAGGTATTAAAGTTCAGTATATTTACTTAATTGACAGGCAAAACCCAACCCGGTTTCTACCTCTTTTGTGCTGGCTCATGGGGGGTGTGGGGGAAAATCAACTCCACAAGTACAAAGACAGATTAAGAAAATTAACAAACAGTAGTAGGGTGGGCAGTGCCTGACCGAGAATTATCTTCATCGTAGCAGTAGGGGCGATTCGCGAATCGCCCCTACTGCCCACCCTACAGAACCTCAAAACTTGTGCAGCCATGCAGCATCAGCCCACATCAATTTTAAAAATGCTATATAATCGCCAAAATCTGCCTTATAATCAAGGCTATAGTCATTTCAAATAAGGTTGAGCCAATTATGTAGGGGCGATTCGCGAATCGCCCCTACATCGGCACCCTGACCCCTAAATCCGGGACAATATCTGTATCATTGTTATCTGGAATTACTATAATTACCAAGGCAAAATGGCAGAAATAAATTTCGCCTCTTTGTGTCCTTTGGGCTGGGGCTGACAAACAGGAGTTTGGGGGTAGATTTTGTCCCAATATGTAACAATCGCTGTATATGGAAGGAAAAGCAAAATTAATTGAGGTTTTCTCTGCGATTCAGGGAGAAGGATTAAATATCGGCACCAGGCAAATCTTTATCCGATTTGCAATGTGCGATTTGCGCTGCAGTTTTTGTGATAGCGCTCATACTTGGCATATAATGCCAACTTGCCGCATCGAAGCAACTCCGGGACACCGGGATTTTACGGTTTATGAGAATCCGGTGGAGATGTTACAATTACTGGAATGGGTAGAGAGGCAAAATCTGCCTGGTTTGCACGATAGCATCAGTGTAACTGGGGGGGAACCGCTGCTGCATGCGCCGTTTTTGCGGGAGTTTTTACCTTTGGTAAAACAGCGGACTGGGTTGCCGATTTATTTGGAAACGGGAGGGCATCGCCCCGGTCAGTTGCAGATGATTTTACCGCATTTGGATTTGGTGGGGATGGATGTGAAGCTGCCTAGTGTGAGCGGGGAGAGTCACTACCCAGCTCACGGGGAGTTTTTGCGTTTGTGCTGGGATGCGGGGGTGGAGGTGTTTGTGAAGTTGATTGTTTCTGATACAACTAATTCGGTGGATTTGGAGATGGCGGCGGATTTGGTGGCGGCTTGTAGCCCGGAAATTCTGGTGTTTTTGCAGCCGGTGACGCCGCTTAAAGTGTCAGAAACTTTAGAGGGAAAACATGGGATAGGTTTGGTGGCACCGACGCCGGAGCAGGTGTTGCAATGGCAGGCTTTGATGAAGCGACAGTTAAAGCGGGTGCGGGTGGTGCCGCAGACGCATAAGTTTATGAATCAGTTGTGAGAATGGATGTTTTTTGTCATTTGTCATTTGTCCTTTGTCCTTGGTCATTTGTCCTTTGTGATTTGGGAGGGGCGATCGCGAATCGCCCCTACAAGCGGACTTGCGGACAAAGGACAAACTTAATAGTTGTCGTAGCCAGAGGTATCGGGTTGGGATGATGGTTGTTCGTAGATGTATTCGGCGCGAGAGTTGTCTCGGGTGGGTTGGGTTTGAGATTTGGCTTTGGCGGCGCTACGCTTGAGGGCTTGAAGGCGGTATTCGTATTTGCTGCGCATGCGCTTTTTGGGGGTTTGCTCGATAAGGGTTTTGAGGGCGCTACCGAGGCTTTTGTAGGCGTTGGGGAGGGAGTAGCCGAAGCGGGTGGCGAGGGCGATCGCTCTCTCGTCAGCATCTATAGCCTCTTTGAGCGTCTTATCCCCATTGTTTTTCTGGTACAGACGATAACCGGCTACCCCACACAGAGCCAGAGCCAATATCATCAGCAGTCCGTCTTGTACCCACAGCTCGCCCACGGCCCCTCCTAAACCAATGGCTAAAGCCGCCATTTCCCAACCTTCTTTAGGGATGGTGTCGCTTTGGATGCGGGCGACTTCATGCCAAAACAGCAGGTTTCGCTGATCCATTGCCAGCAGTTCCCACTTGGTTAAATCTACTTGGATTTCTACCTGATCTGAGCCAATTTCTTCGCTTCGGAGCAGGGGGGGATTAACTTCTGTGGTTTTTTCCACCATTACCCAGCTTTGCAACTCCGGCGGGAGCAAGCCCTTTAACCGCCGTAGTTCGTTCATTTCCGCTTTCGTTGTAGTAAATGAGGTCATTTATGAATATGTGATAGCACAACAGGTTATATACGGATCGTAGCAATATCTGGGAAAATCAACCGTACCTCTTTTGGGGGGGTAGGGGGGCGGGTCCCCGTCTCCGAGTCTCCCCGTCTCCCCATCCCCCGGTTCCTATTCGTCCTCATCGAGGATGGCGGTACGATCGAGTACGATTAAATCGCGCAAGCTGTCGCTATCCAGGTCCGCGAGCCAGTTTTCCCCAGAACCGACGATTTGCTCGGCGAGTTCCTTTTTGCTTTCGATGAGGTCGTGGATTTTCTCCTCTAGGGTCCCGGTGCAGACAAATTTATGCACTTGGACGTTGCGGGTTTGACCAATTCTAAAGACCCGATCGGTGGCTTGATTTTCTACCGCCGGGTTCCACCAGCGATCGAAGTGGAAGACGTGGTTAGCCCGAGTCAGGTTCAAACCCACACCACCAGCCTTGAGGGATAAAATCATAATCGGCGGACCAAAGGGGTCATGCTGAAACCGATCGATCATATCTTCCCGCTGTTTTTTGCGCGTACCGCCATAAAGAAAAGAAATTTCCCGATTCAGCTTTTGCTCTAAATAGGGTTGCAGGAGTTTCCCCAGTTCCGCAAATTGAGTAAAAATTAAGGCTCTATCTCCTTCTGAGAGCAACTCTTCGAGCATTTCTTCCAATCGCTGCAACTTGCGCGATCGAGCCTTATTCCCAAAACTATCTTCCTTCAAAAAATGCGCCGGGTGGTTGCAAATTTGCTTCAACTTAGTTAACAACGCTAAAATCACCCCATGACGCTGAATCCCCTCCGCCGCGTCCACCTCCGCCAAAGACTCATCCACCACCTTTTGATACAAAGCCGCCTGCTCCGCTGTCAACCCGCAAAATACCGGCATTTCCTGTTTTTCCGGCAAATCCTGAATGATAGTTTTATCAGTTTTCAGACGCCGCAGGATAAAAGGACGTACCAGGAGGCGCAAATTCTGCAAAGCCTCTGGGTCGCCATACTTTTCAATCCGCGTGCCAAACTGCTGCTGAAAAACCGGCCTCGCCCCCAAATAACCCGGATTCAGAAAATCCATAATAGACCACAATTCTAACAGGCGATTTTCTACCGGTGTGCCGGTGAGAGCGACGCGGAAAGAGGCATCAACTTCCCGAATTGCTTTCGACTGCTTCGCCTGAGAATTTTTGATATTTTGGGCTTCATCTAATACCAAACCCTGCCAAGAAACGGTTTGCAGACTTTTGATATCGCGATAAACCAGAGGATAACTGGTAATCACTAAATCTTGGCCTTCCACGGCTTTAGAAAAATCTTTGCCTTTGGGGCGCTTGTCGCCATGATGCACAATCACCTTAAGATTGGGAGCAAACCGTTTAACTTCCCGCTCCCAGTTAGTCAATACGGAAGTGGGGCAAACCAAGAGGAAAGGTGCTTCTAGGGTTTGTTGTTCTTGTAAGTGCAGCAGAAAGGCGATGAGTTCTACCGTTTTTCCTAATCCCATATCATCGGCTAAACAAGCACCCAAACCCCAACTTTCTAGGAATGCTAGCCAACTGACGCCGCGCAGTTGGTAGGGGCGGAGGGTGCCTTGGAGGGTTTTGGGGGGCTCGATGGTTTTGAGGGAGCGGTTATCGGTGAGGGTTTCTAGGAGCTGCTCCAGTCGTTTTCCCGGTTGGAAGTTGACGACGGGGAGTTTGGCTAACACTTTGGTGTCCCCGGTAGCCAGTCGTAAGGTATCTTCTAGGGAAAGTGTGATTTGGCCGATACCGATGGAGAAGAATTCTTGGGCGGCTCTGATATCGTTGGGACGGAGTTCGACCCATTCGCCGTTAATTTCTACGAGGGGGGAGTTGAGAGCGACGAGGCGATCGAACTCGGCTTTAGAGAGAGTTTGTTTGCCAATAGTGAGAGTATAGTCAAATTCTAGGAGGGCACCCAAACCCACACCACCTCGGGGACGTTTGGGGAGTTCGGCGCGGATGCTCACCCCTAACTGGCTGGCCCAGCCTTCACCTTTGGTGAGAGAAGGGGGTAAAACTACGCCCAAACCGCTGTCTTGGAAACGCCAAGCTACAGATTTGATAAATTCATAGGCTTGTTGTGGGTTGAGATAGCAATGTTGAGGGCGTTGGGTGTCGAGACTAGGTTCGATGGGGGGATAGATGCGGGATGCTAAACCTAAGCCAGCGAGGAAGGTTTCTTGGGGATGGTCGATCGTGCGTCCGCGATGGAGTAATTTATCGACGGGATGACTCCAGATAGTTTTGGCATCGACGAAAAAGCTGGGGGTATCGGCGGCTTGCAGACAATATTGCAACGTCCAGCGGCGATCGCCATAAGCAGGCGGGACCAAATCAAAACAGGTGCGGAACTTCTGCAACCCTGTTAAATGGTGTTGTACCGGAGCCGTCCAAGTTTTCAGCGCCCCAGCCAGTTTGTCCACCGCCGTCGCGGGGATCACACCCTTGCCATCAGCAGCAGTTAAACCTTTGAGCCATTCTTTTACAGGAGTACCGGTGTGGGGGGTGGTAGCGTTAACCGCGACAGCGCGCACCCGCGTATCAATGGCGTACAAGAGAAATGAGTGCAATAGTGAGTGTGGTTGGGGGGGGATATCTACAGCCACCGCCGCACCGTGGTTGAGAGTGCGGCACGCCAGAGGCATATCCTGAATAAAGTTAGTGAGGCGAGTTTGGTCTGTGGCGCTGTCCAGGAGGGGTTGCCAAATGGCCACAGTCACCCCCTCACTATCAGTCTTGATGCCAGGGAGGAATTTGCCTCGGGCGAGCAAACTCACGCTCCAGCGGGCCACGTGAGACCAATAGCGCAAATCATTGCCTAACCAGGAGCCGGTTTCTGGGGTTACTCCCAATGGCAGAGCTTGCAAAAATTCTAGGGCGGTACTGGGGGGGAGGCAGATGCCTTCTACTTGCCAGGGGTAGAGGTATTCTGGCGGCGGTGTATCCGGTGCCACCATTGCCGCAAAATCGGCTGAATGAAGCGGTGTGGGTTGGGTATTGTCAGAGATGGTGGTAGGGAGGGCGATCGTCATTTTCTCCCAACTGATAGAGCTTAAATCCAAGGTGGTAGATACTTTGGATTTGAGAAAATCCGTCAGCTCCTTTTTTGTCATCCCCAAAGGATGCGCCGCCAACCCTGACGGGGGTTCTAATTTTTCCGTCCCCGTGGCGGCTGATGGCAGCCGCCGCCAGGTTTCTCCCCAAACAAACAGATAGCCACTCTGATTTTTTCCTACCCAACTCCCATGTACAATTGCCATATATTTCCTAACTTATACTATTAAAATAAAACGTGCATTTTATGGCGAAATTTAACTAAAATTAATTGATAAAATTAAGCATATTTATGATTACAATAACTCTCTAGAAATTATGGACATTTTTATCCAATTTAACCATTTATTGCTACATCAGCTAAACTCTAGGCGACGATGAGGGCAGGAGATTTATCCCAAATCCAAGGGGATAGCTTCCCTGACCAGGGGTGAGGCGGTGGCGCGGGGAAATTAGGTCATAAATATGAATTTTCCCAGACGGCAGCAATTAAGTCTAGTCCACCAGATCTCCTCCCAGAAGGATAGGGGACCAGGTAAGGGCAATTGATTAATTGCGCCTCCCACATACTCACAGAGGTTCAGGAGTGGTTGAGCCAAGATACCTAGTGTAGCGCTCCTCTGCACCGAGAGTAACTGAATTAAGTTATGATTCTGAAGGGAAAGAAAATGCTCTCTCGAGCAAATCCGCCAAAACTCCTCACTAGGTTCGCGAGCGTTGCGATGGCGTTGCGCGACAGCAAGTCGGCGCCGCCTTCGGCTCGAAGTGGGTTCTAGTTGACATCGGCTGGTGAGGGCGGCGATGCTAGCGCGACGCTAGCGCGGCATTGGAGCAGATTTCTTTAGTCCAGTGGTTGAGGGGAGCATCGGCGCACTAGCGCGAAGAAGAGAGCAGCGTTAGGAGTTAAGGGTTTGGGGCTGGAAATAGCTGCAAAATCCGTCACTTGTCACTTGTCTGTTGTCCCTTGTCACTTGTACGGGCGATTCGCGAATCGCCCCTACCAAAGGACAAAGGACTAAGGATAAAGGACTAAGGACAAATGACAAATGACAAAGATGTTACAAGCGTTAGCCACGGCTGGGGGCAGCCCGGATAGCCCCTACCATCAGTGCTACGATGGCAAAAGAGAAAAACAGCGAGTGAAGAAGAAGGAAAAAGGTCTGCATGAAAGAACTGGAAAAGTCGATATCTTTTGATGGCAGGGATATTCGACTCAATGTAGGTTTGCTGGCACCTCAAGCAGGGGGTGCGGTCTTGATTCAATCAGGAGATACAGCGGTATTTGTCACCGCCACCAGGTCTCAGGGAAGAGAAGGGGTGGACTTTCTGCCTCTGTTGGTGGATTATGAAGAAAGGCTTTATGCTGCTGGTCGGATTCCCGGTGGGTTCTTGCGGCGGGAGGGACGACCGCCAGAGAAAGTGACGCTCACCAGCCGCTTGATTGACCGTCCGCTGCGGCCTTTGTTTCCCCAATGGCTGCGGGATGATATTCAAATTGTCGCCACAACGCTTTCTACTGACGAACAGATACCGCCGGATGTGCTGGCAGTGACGGGAGCATCGGTGGCGGTGCTGCTGGCGGGGATGCCTTTTAATGGGCCGATGGCGGCGGTACGGGTTGGCTTGGTGGGGGATGATTTCATTATTAACCCGACTTACAGCGAAATCAAGCAGGGAGACCTGGATTTGGTGGTGGCAGGGTCGCCGGATGGGATCATTATGGTGGAAGCTGGGGCGAATCAGCTCCCAGAGCAGGATATTATTGAGGCGATCGACTTCGGCTATGAGGCAGCTTGCGACCTGATTAAGGCGCAGCGGGAGCTGATGGCAGACCTGGGAATTGAGCTGGTGGTAGAGGCACCGCCAGAAGCTGACCCGACTTTGGAGAATTTTATCTCGGCTAAGGCCAGTGATGACATTAAACAGGTCTTATCCAATTTCGAGCAGGATAAAACGACTCGGGACAATGCCCTAGACGCGATCGAAGCGGCGATCGTCGAAGAAATCGCCCAACTGCCCGAAGAAGACCCGATCCGAGTCGCGGTGGCAGAGCAAAGCAAGGCCGTGGGGAATATCTTTAAAAGCGTCACCAAGAAGCTGATGCGGCGGCAAATTGTGGAGCAAGGCGTGCGCGTGGATGGTCGTAGTCTCGACCAGGTACGTCCGATTTCCTGCCGGGTGAGTCTCCTGCCTAAGCGAGTCCACGGTAGTGCTTTGTTCCAGCGGGGATTGACTCAAGTGCTGTCCGCTGTGACTCTGGGAACTCCCGGAGACGCCCAAGAGTTGGCGGATGACTTGCACCCAGAAGACGAAAAGCGCTATTTGCATCATTATAATTTCCCGCCCTATTCCACGGGGGAAACGAAACCAATGCGATCGCCCGGTCGCCGCGAAATCGGTCACGGAGCCCTCGCCGAACGCGCTCTCGTCCCGGTCCTGCCCACCAAAGACCAATTCCCCTATGTGTTGCGGGTAGTGTCGGAAATTCTATCCTCCAACGGTTCCACCTCAATGGGTTCTGTGTGCGGTTCCACTCTGGCTCTGATGGATGCTGGGGTGCCCATCTTGAAACCCGTCTCGGGGGCGGCAATGGGACTAATCAAAGAAGGGGAGGAAATCCGCATCCTCACGGATATTCAAGGTATTGAAGACTTCCTGGGGGATATGGACTTCAAGGTGGCAGGTACGGACAGCGGTATTACTGCCTTGCAAATGGATATGAAAATCAGTGGGCTATCGATGGATACAGTGGCGCAAGCCATTCACCAAGCGAAAGAAGCCCGTTTGCATATTCTGCAAGAGATGCTCAAGGCTCTGCCCGAACCTCGTCAGGAACTATCCCCCTATGCCCCACGTTTAGTCACGATTAAGATCGATCCAGAATTTATCGGTATGGTCATCGGTCCTGGTGGCAAGACGATTAAGGGGATTACGGAGGAAACTGGTGCCAAAATTGATATCGAAGATGATGGCACGGTAACGGTGTCCGCTGGGACTCAAGAACAAGCCCAACGGGCGATCGCGATTGTCTCTGGGATGACTCGCAAGTTGTCCCCCGGGGATGTGTATGCGGGGCGTGTCACTCGCATTATCCCGATCGGCGCCTTCGTGGAGTTCCTCCCCGGTAAAGAAGGAATGATTCATATCTCCCAAATCGCTGATTACCGCGTGGGCAAGGTGGAAGACGAGCTGAGCGTTGGCGACCAAGTGATTATCAAGGTGCGCGAAATTGATAACAAAGGTCGCATTAACTTAACCCGTCTCAACATCCACCCGGATGAAGCTGCGGCGGCAAAAGCAGCAGCGGGAATAGCTTAAAGGACAAATCTCCTCTCCTGCCTTGTGGGCATTGGCACCGAATTTGATCTCAAATTCGGTTCATCACACCACCATCTCCTAGGGGCTGCTCATGCTGCCCCCCCATCCCCCCAGAGGGGATGGGGCATTTTTGTCCGATTTCGGGGGCATGGGTCAGTTTGAAGACTGTTTATGTGTCCTCCGGCGTCGCTGACGGGCTCAGATCCTGTAAGCGATCGCGATCGAGCAATTCAATTTGCGAGCCATTAACCGAGATTAACCCCTCACTGCTCAACCGATAAAATGCTCGCGACAACGTTGCCGAAATTGTGCCCAGAGTGGCTGCTAGTTGGCTCTTGGTTAAATCTAACGTCACCACATTAACATTGACTCCAGGCTCCGCTATTTCTGTGGCACGAGCATCACTCAAATTCAGTAAATATGCTGCTAATCGTTGGGGCACATCCTTAAACGATAAATCTTCAATCACCGCCGCTAAATGGCGTAAATGTTGGGAAAGACTAATTAGGATATTAATCGTCAAATCGGGATAGCGATGGAGTAAATCCAGAAATGCCATGCGGGGAAAAAATATCAATTCTGCTGCCTCCAAAGTAGCAGCGGAAGCGGGAAATGGTTTCCCATCTAAGGCGGCAACTTCGGCAAAGTTTTCTCCTTCTTCAAAAATCCTGAGAATTTGCTCTTTGCCATTGGGGGATACTTTAAACAGCTTGATTCGCCCATTTTTAATGACAAAAAAACCGGTAGCTTCACTCCCCTGCTTGAAAATTATTTCTCCTTTGTTGTACGATTGTAACTGAGCGATAGCAGCGAAATTCGCCAGTTGCGTTGGAGATAAGCCTCGAAAGATGAGTGTATTCTGTAAGCAATCGCTTAATTCTGAGATGTTGACCATAAAGGATTTCCTTGGGAAGGCTGGGCGTTAGCCTGGGCTGGTTTGCTACTTCATAAGATGACTAAGTATAATTACTGAGCAAATCCGAAGTGGAACTCCCGGAGCAATGACTGTGAGATAAAGGACTCGCAAGACTTAGGACTCTTGGGGAAACCAACAGACTTGACAATCGGCGCCGGTTGTTGTATTCGCGGGAAAAGTTGCGGATGATGACCGTTTCACCCGATGCTGACGCGACGCCGAGCGGCGATCGGGATATATCGGTAATTTGACCTAATCAAACCGAAATAGTTGCCCCAGAGTGGTCCATGAAGGCATTAAGTGTAAATGCTATAAATCTGGAGCAATTCTTAATATAGCTGGTGATTGTGAATTAAACTTCATAGAGTTTAAATTTTCTAGAATTTCTAATCTCTTCAGGTGTTTTTTGACTTAAGTCAAAGAAATTTATACCGGTCTGCTCGTAAACTGTAAGTATTCATCCAGTCGGACTGCGGGCGAATTGGCTCGTTGCCGATGCTGGCCGCCGAACGGCGAGATGTTCCGTTTGGTGAGGTACGGGTCATAAATTGCGGCAACAGCGGCAATGAGATGACATATTTGGATTTCATGGAATTGAAAAACGCTATATATCGAAACCGATATCCTCGGCGTTCTCAGTCAGGGGGGCTACAACCGCCCCCAATAATCACAAGTCACTTTTAAAACTGTCACTATGGCGAATATAACTATCGATCCGGCAATTACCGCAGGCTCGCGCCCACGGCAATTCAGCCTTCCGGCGTGGCTAGTGCTAATTTGCATTGTCACCTTTACAGTGTTACTCTCTGCTGGGGCAGCGATTTACAAAAACGCGCCCCCCATTCCCGCCACGGTTGTATCGCCACAGCAAGAAATCATTCTCACCCAAGAAAATATTCAAAAGGGGCAGGAAACCTATCTCGCCAGAGGCGGCCAACATATTGGCAGTATTTGGGGGCATGGGAGTTATTTGGCTCCTGACTGGACTGCTGATGTGCTACACCGTTGGGGCTTAGCTACGGCTGGAATTTTGTACAACGGTGATGCTGATTTTACCCAAGCAGACCTAGAAGCCTTGAGCCCTGTCGATCGGGCAACAATCCAAACCAGGGTGCAACAGGAATTTAAACCCAATCGCTACGATGCAGACAGTGGCACTTTAATGCTGACAAAAGCCCAAACTCAAGGTTTGGCTAAAGTATTTGAGGAGTACCAAACTTTACTCTCTCAAGGCTCCGCCGTGCATTCTATCCCTAGGGGCTGGTTTACCGATCGGACGCAAATCCGAGACGTAACCGCCTTTTTTACCTGGACAGCTTGGGCCGCAGCGGCCAATCGTCCCCAAGCACCTTTTTCCTACACCGCCAACTGGCCCCATGATGACCTGATTGGCAATCAAGCTCCGGCGCAATTTCTGATTTGGTCGATCGTCTCGGTCATCGTGTTAATTGCGGCGATCGCCCTGTTCCTCTTCGTCTATCTCACCCAAGAAGATGCCGAAGGAATCCAAGCCGTCACCGCACGTCCTGCCATCCGCATCGCCACCCCCAGCCAAAAAGTCACCAGCCTATTTTTCGGCGTGGCAATGGCCTTGTTCTTTATCCAGATTCTCATGGGCATGGTGACAGCTCACTATGCCGTAGAAGGAGATGGCTTTTATGGCGTCCCGATTCAACAATACTTGCCCTACGCCGCTTCTCGCACCTGGCATTTACAACTAGCAGTATTTTGGATTGCCACCTGCTGGCTGGCAGCGGGACTGTACTTTGGTCCGCGCTTTGGCAAGCATGAACCGAAATTTCAAGCCTGGGGCAATGGCGCCTTACTAGGAGCCTTAACCGTTGTGGTGGTCGGTTCCTTAGTAGGATCCTGGGCAGGAGTCCAAGGTTACTTAGGCGATAAAAGTTTCTGGTTTGGACACCAAGGTTATGAGTATGTAGAACTCGGTCGCCTTTGGCAACTGTTGCTCATTGGTGGGATGGTGTTCTGGCTCTGGCTGATGTTCCGCGCCCTCAAACCGGCACTGCAAGCGGAAGGCAGCAAAACTGGCCTCAATCACTTCTTTATGTACAGTGCCATTACGATCCCCCTGTTCTATGCCAGTGGGCTGATGTACACCAACCACACCCCCTTGAGTGTGGCGGAATACTGGCGGTGGTGGGTGGTTCACCTTTGGGTTGAGGGCTTCTTTGAGGTGTTCGCCACGGTGGCGATCGCCTATCTGTGCAGCGAAATCGGTTTCCTCAAACGTTCCTCTGCCCTCCGAGCCACCTATCTCACCACCATTTTGTACCTCGGTAGCGGCGTGATTGGCACCCTACACCACCTGTACTTTGCCGGAACCCCGGTATTTATTGCCGCAATGGGCGCCGTTGCCTCCGCTCTGGAGGTAGTGCCTCTCACCTTAATTGGCTTTGAAGTGGTGAAATCCATCCGCTTGTCCCAAGAAGCCCAAGGATTTTATCGCCTGCCCCTGAAGTTCTTTCTGGCTACCTGTTTCTGGAACCTGATAGGAGCGGGGGTGTTTGGCTTCTTGATTAACCCACCCATTGTTCTCTACTACTCCCAAGGCCTTAACACCACCCCCATTCACGCTCACTCTGCCTTGTATGGAGTATATGGTTCTCTGGCAGTGGCTCTGATGTTATTTGCCCTGCGAGAAATCACACCCGATCGAGCCTGGGATGAGAAAAATCTCAACTTCTCTTTCTGGTGGATTAATACCGGTCTAGTGGTGATGATGGTTTGCGGCTTAATCCCCAACGGTTTCTATCAACTGGTGCAATCCGTAAATCACGGCACTTGGTACGCCCGTAGTGCGGAGGTCATCAGTTCTCCCTGGATGCAGGGGACCGTCTGGCTGCGCATTCCCGGAGACATCATCTTTACTGTAGGGGCAATGATGCTGGTTTACTGCGTTGTTCGGGCAATTTTTGCCATTTTCCAGCAACCCACTCAAGCACAGCCTACAGAGGTGTAAAACTTAGTCCTTTGTCCTTGGTCATTTGTCCAAGAGTCACTTGTCTAATTACAAATTAGAACTGGCAAATCACCAAGGACTTTACCCCAGTTTTTCTGCCCGTTTGCTGAGCTAATATATGATATTATATATGGCAAAATTGGCAAAAATTAATAATTATAATTGCCGACAATTTTAATTATAAAAAAAATTTAATTTACTCATAACATTGATGACAAATAGTGAGGGAATAATAGAGGGAAAATATGGGGTGATTGGGAATGAGTAAAAATCAAGTTTATCGCTCCAATTAGCCAGCCAAATATGCAAAAAATAAGGTCAGAAGCTATGACCGCATTAGAGCTATCCCCTTTACCCGCCTAGTTCACTTCCTCTCTGTGCCCCTACAATATGTGTGGCGTCCCCCACAAGTGGTAGTATGGAATCAGCGATCGACTGCAACCAGTCTTGACAAATATAGCAGATTTCAGAGGCGTGAAGTACAGTTCTTAGCCCCTCTCCCTTCTTGGTCGAGGGGTTTGGAGTGAGGGCTGTACCTTATGGATATGAGAAACGCTATAATATTTGTCACTTGTCCCTTGTCCCTTGTCCCTTGTCACCAAAGGACAAAGGACACATGACAAATGACCATTCTTTTGTGAGGAGAATTGTAATGACTTCCTTGTTTGAACGCATTGGCGGTGAAGCTGCTGTAGAAGCAGCAGTGGATAAATTTTATGTGCGCATCTTGGCAGACACTCGGATTAACTATTTCTTTGATGGCGTGGACATGGAACAGCAGCGAAAACACCAGAAAGGTTTTCTCACCTTTGCTTTCGGTGGCGCCCCCCAATACAACGGACGCTCTATGCGCGCCGCCCATAAAAGGCTGGTGGATCAGATGAATCTCAATGACCAGCACTTTGATGCTGTGGGCGAGAATCTCGCCGCCACTCTCGAAGAGTTAGGCGTTACGCCTGATATGGTTCAGGAAGTCTTGGGATTGGTAGAGACGCTCCGTAATGACGTGTTAAGTCGTTGAAATAGGACTTAGGCATTAGGGATCATCCCATTTTTGTAGGGGCGAAGCATTCGCATCGATAACTTTTCGGTTGCTCATAGAGGTTTATTAGCGAATACTTCGCCCCCACACAGATATCCCTCTTCTGTCACTCTAGGCAGAGGAAAATAAGAAATCCACCTCAGCAGAACGTGGGAAGAAAGCTAAACACGCCCGGTTTATCAAAGAAATTAGTCACTCTAATCCCTTAGATAACTGAGGAATGGGAAAAATTTTACCCAATAGAGAAGTGAATTAAAACAGACCAAAGGCAGGAGGAATAAGTGAATATTATTTAAAGAACTTTTCCAGTTTTGGTCTTCATTCCAATGAGGATGTTGAATGACCGAATGCCTAAAAATCTCTGCCGTGGGAGTGTCCGAGCTTGTTGCCTCAGACCTAAAAGGAGAAGTGGTTAAAGTAACGAGCAGATAAGCACTACAGACGAGTTCCCACCATTTTTCAATATCTGAGTAATGAGTGACAATATCTGAGTAATGAGTGAGCCGAAATCTGCCCATCCCAATTCAGATTTACACTGCCCAAATCCATGTTCAACCCAAGTTCTATCCCCGTATATATGGCCCACATCTTTATAGTTAACATGGTGAATATTACTCATAACAAAATTCGTTAATTTTTCAATGCTTTAAAATCACCTAGATTCGGAAACTCCTCATTTTTTCTACCTTCCAAGTAGAGCGAGTCAAGAAGTGGTGTAATCCTTGTTCATTTTCTAAACCCACGACTTTCGCGCTCTCCGGTAATGTCTTTCGTTTTATTTCCGACAACATTCCTACATGGATATTCTTAAATGCCTGATAACTCCTAACTTCTGGAAACAGGTTTCTATAGTTTTCACAGTATTCATCAATTAGAGGGATGGTAGGCTTCGCTTTTTTGGGTGCAATCATTGTCCTGCTCTGGCTTTCAGCCATTTTTTTTCATTATACTCTACCCAGAGTGATGGAAGAGGAGTATAGTCATTTTAATTAAGAATGAGAATGGTTTTTTGGTTAAACCCCACCCCCGATCCGCCCTCACCCCCGTCCCCACAACGGCGGTAGGGAGAGGGGAGTGTGGGGAGTGTGGAGAGTGTGGGGAGTGTGGGGAGTGTGGGGAGTAATCTTCCCCCTCCTCCCCCTCTTCCCCCTCTTGCTCCCCTTTTTCCCTTTTTGGGAGAAAGGGGTTGGGGGATAGAGGGCAACTATGAAGGCACTTGGCGTCTCATTCTTAATTAAAATGACTATGACCCATGACAAATGACCAAATTAACTATTTTGAGGTTCAGGAATCGAAATATCAATGGAAGTCACATTAGCATTGGGCTTGAGAGTGGAGAGAGGGGGGTTAATTTCTCCTTCATTGCCCACAACTAGAGTCACCATTTGTTCTGGTTGGAGGTATTTTTGGGCTACCCGCTGCACGTCGCTAACCGTGGTGGCTTCTACTTGGCGCTGGTATTGGTAGAGGAAATCTTTGGGATAACGGAAATATTCATAGCGCAGGAGGCGGGACAGGATGCGACCGGTATCGGCAAAATTGAAGACAAAAGAGTTGAGGGTAGAATCTTTGGCATATTCTAACTCAGTGGCGGTGATGGGACGATCGCGGATGCGATCGATTTCAGCGCGAATGGCTTTAATGAGGGGTACTGTCGCCTCCGATCGGGTTTGACCTCCTGCCACAAACAGTCCCGGATAATCATATTGCGGACTCCAAACCGCATAAACGCTGTAAGCCAGACCTTTTTTCGATCGCACCGAATTAAACATCCGCCCGCCGAAACCGTTGAGAACCCCATTCAACACCGACAAAGCCGGGTAGTCGGGAGCAGCCAAAGTCCCCCCAATATGACCCATTTGCACATAACTTTGAGTAAGCTGGGGTTGACTGATAAAAAACACTCCTCCCGGTGGTGCTGGGGACACCTGTGCTGGGGGTAATGATGCCGCTGTACTAACGCTAGATTCCCCTTTCCAGTCGCCAAATTGCTGGCGAATCACAGCCAGCATTTTGGTCGGTTCAAAATCCCCCACAATGCCTAAAATGATATTTTGGGGTTGGAAATAAGTTTGATAAAATGCCAGTAAATCATCGCGAGAGATATTGTTAACCGTGGTATATTCGATCGTGCGGGCATAAGGGCTGTTACTGCCATACACCAGTTTCTGAAATTCTCGCCCCACAATACTGTTAGGGTCATCATTGCGCCGAGCAATAGCGCCACTGCGCTGCTTTTTCGCCAATTCCAGTTGCTTCTCAGCAAAAACCGGCTCCCGCAAGACCTCAACAAACAGGGGAAATACCTGATTGAGGTCTTCACTCAAAGCATTAAAACTCACACTGCCAGAAGTAGCGCCAATGCTAGTTTCCACATAAGCCGCTCGCTGTTCTAACAACTCGTTAAGTTCGTCGGGAGAATGACGCTTTGTCCCCCCAGTGCGCATCACCTCACCGAGGATATCCGCCAGACCCACTTGAGCCGCCGGTTCAAAGCGATCGCCCGTGCGCACCAGCGCCGTCCCACTCACCAAAGGCAGTTCCCGGTCTGGCAACAAAAACACCGTCATGCCATTGTCCAGCTCATACTTAGTATAAGGGGGCAATTTAATTTCCGCCAGGGGAGGAAACTCTAAATCAGTGTAATGTTTAGCCGTTTCCGCTTTCACCGGTCCGAAAGCCAGCAGGAAAAAGCTCAAAGACAAAACAAACAAACCAACCAAATATTTTTGGGCAATTCTTTTCAAGATTAAACCTCCTTGTGTATTAACAAGTCATAAATTTGGTTTGTAGTAGGGCTTCAGCCCTCCGGAATTGGGGCTAAAGCCCTATTACGAACCGAATTAAGAGGGCTGAAGCCCTACTACGAACCCCGATTTATTCTGCCGGAAGCAAACGAGCAATAGTTTTATTTTCTGGCACAAAAGTAGCACGAGCCACCCGTTGAATATCCCCTGGCGTCACCGCTTCTATATCTTCAATTTCAGAAAATAAATGGCGCCAGTCACCAGTTTTCACCTGATATTCCACCAGCAAACTAGCCATACCCTGATTTGAGTCCAGGGAACGCAGTAAATTCGCTCGGGCTTGATTTTTCACCCGCATCAAGTCAGTTTCCGCCACCGGTTCAGTTTTCAGCCGCTCGATTTCTTGATGCAGCAGCGTCGCCACTTCTTCCACCGTGTGACCGGGAGCCGTCATCGCGTAGAACAGCATCAAATTGGGGTATTTATCCCCCGGAAAACCACTGAAACCCTGAGCCGCGAGGGCAACCTGCTGTTGTTCCACCAGAGTCTTGTACAGGCGGGAAGTGCGACCATCACTCATCAGAGAGCCGATGAGCTGATATACCGCACTATCAGGATGATTCATCGCCGGTTGGTGGTATCCCTCGAAATACCAGGGTTGAGAAGGTAGGCGCAAAACCACCTCCCGGGTTTCTTTCTGGGGAGGTTCTACCGCATTGAGGGTGGGGGGAGTAGGTCCGGGTTCGTAGCGACCGAAGTAAATCTGAGCTAGGCGTTGCACTTCTTTCGGGTCCACATCCCCCACAATGGCAATAGTTAAATTATTGGGGACGTAGTAGGTATGGAAAAAGTCCTCTACATCCTTGCGGGTGAGACTGCGCAAGTCGGACGGGTAGCCGATGACCGGTTGCTTATAGGGATGGGTGGTAAAGGCAGTTTCCAAGAACTTTTCCACCGCAGTGCCTACGGGGGAATTATCCGTGCGCAGGCGTCTTTCTTCTAAAATCACCTGCCTTTCTTTGTAAAATTCCCTAAACACCGGTTCGAGAAACCGCTCGGACTCCAAAGACATCCACAGCTCCAGCTTATTAGCGGGGAAGCTGTAAAAATAGCGGGTGGCATCAGCGGAAGTAGTGGCATTGAGACCGACACCGCCGGACTGTTCCACAATTTGGCCAAATTCGTTCTGTTTGACTAACTCAGAGGCGCGAGCTTCCACTTTTTGGAACTCTGCTTGTAGCTTGGCTGCCTCTTCGGTGCGGCCCGCTGTGGTGGCTGCTTTGATTTTGGCATCCAGGCGATCGAGTTCTTCCAACAGCGGTTTTTCCGCTTGATAGTTTTCCGTACCGATGCGGGTGCTACCTTTGAAAGCCAGATGCTCCAGAAAGTGAGCCACACCAGTTTTGCCTGGGGGTTCATTGGCCCCCCCCACATCAGCGTAGGTGAGGAAAGACACCACCGGTGCCTCATGGCGTTCCAGGACAATAAATTTGATGCCATTATCCAGGCGAAATTCGCTTACCCGCTGGATCACCTGCTCCAAATAGGGGCGGATGGAGGTAGCGAATGCTTGCTGCTGGGGCGGTTCGGTCGCCATCCTGGCTCCGGCTGGTGCCACTGGCATCACTCCCCACACCACCAGGACCGCCAGAAATGTGAGGAGAACTTGACGCCACCAAAGTCTTTTTGGCGGATGGGCAGTGGCAGAGGTTAAGATTGACAAGGATCTAGGAATTGGATTCATAGCATGTTGGCGCTTGAGCCGCGAACTGAAGTGTTTTTAACAATTGTGAAAGTTTGGCCAATTCAGCGGCGATTATTAGAGAATAACGCTACACATTAATAGTGCCCCCATAATCGATACTATTTACTATGCGAGTTTTGAATCAACCGCCTCCGGCTCCGTCCGACCTCACCCGCACCCGCATCCTCCAGGCCGCCCAGCGGCTATTTGCCCGCAAAGGCTACAATGGCACTACGACCAAGGATTTAGCGCAGGCAGCCAAAGTCGCCGAAGGGACGATATTTCGGCATTTTGCCAATAAAAAGGCGATTTTAGTGGAGCTGGCTACCCAAGGCTGGGTAGAAATACTCACAGACTTGCTGACGGAATTGAGCGAAATGGGCAGCTATAAAGCTGTGGCGCAGGTGATGCGGCGGCGGATGTTGCAGATGCCTGCCAATGCGGATTTGATGCGAGTGTGCTTTTTAGAGGCTCAGTTTCACCCGGACTTGCGCGATCGCATCCAAGCCGAAGTCATCGACAAAATGACCGACGTGGCGGAAGCCTTCTTCCAAACTGCGATGGACAGGGGAATTTACCGCCGCACGAACCCGCGTTTAGTGGCGCAAGTATTTTTGGGGATGTTCGCGATCGCCGGTTTCAGCCACAACACCATCTTGGACGAAGGCTCCTCCCCCAAACAACAGCTAGAAATGGCCGAAGGCATCGCCGACATCTTCCTCAACGGCGTATTAGTCAAAGAATAGCCTGCGGCTGTTATCCTTACCGAGCGCGAGTCGCCAGCACTTTCGCCTCCGCGATCCATCGCCCCACATCTTCCACTCCGGGACATAAGTCCCGACGCTGCATCATCGCCACTTGGACCCGCAAAATTTGTTGATGTAAGCGGTGCAGGGGCATCTGCGCCAGTTGACCCACAGAAGCAACCCCCGCATGCAGCAGTAACCCGCAATATTGACAGCCCACACTAGGAACGCTAGAAAGCTCCGCCAGGGCAACCCATTTTTGCACAGATTCCACTCGGACCCGCAACCGCTCCGCTAAAAGCTGCTGCGCTTTTTTCGTGGCGGCTTGCTGGCGCAACTGCGTTGTCGTGGTTAACCCACATTGTCCCAGACCCTCTCCATCTTCAGCACTCAATCCCGGCAACTCCGCCAGGGGCCATTCCACTGCCACCACCGGGTTTCTTGCCTCCGGGAAATCTTCTAACACCCCAGCATCAGGATACTCAACCCGTTTTCTTACTATCGGACTCGCTTTGTCCTGCCTAGAGGTTTTCATATCATATTTTGGTTTATTTATCAACATTTATCTCTGGCCACAGTCTAACCTAATCTCAAATTCGGTGGCCATACAAACCTCTCCCTAACTTTTCTCCGTGTCCTCGGTGCCTAGTTTGGTTTATTGTCACCAGTTCAGACACCAAAAGCACAGAGAGGCACGAGGGCGAGAAATCTTGTAATATCCCAGCATCTGGGTAATCAACCCGGTTGCCTTGATCATCCCAAAATCAACCGATTTCATCAGTTAACTTTTCAGAAATGCAAATTGCCAACCCTGACTACTTAGCGGTGACATTGCGATCGCGGCGGCAAAAACTAGCCAAACTACTTGCTGGCGCCTCCTCCGCAACAACCGATTTTCCCGTAATTCTCTGGTCGGGCAAACCTAGTCCCCGCAATTTTCCCCACAACACTTTCCCCTTTCGCGCCAGCAGTCACTTTCTCTACTTCGGCGGGGTGCCTCTTCCCGATGCCATCATCCGCTTAGAAGGGGACAAACTAGAACTTTATGCCGATGACCCAGACCCGGGCTCAGTGTTGTGGCATGGGCAAATGCCCTCTCGAGATGACATGGCTCGCCTGATGGGGGCAGATGCGGCTTTTCCCAAAGCGGCTTTAGCAGAGAAAGCATCAGACGCCGCCACGATTTTACTGCCCGATCGCGCCACCCGCGCCGAACAGGAGGCACTCATCCCCGTTAATGAAGAAATGAGTCTGCAACTGGCTCGTGCCATTGTCTCCGTGCGCCTCATCCAAGACGCCGCCGCTTTATCGGAATTGCGCGCCGCCGCCGCCTGCACTGTGGCGGCTCATTTGTCAGGAATGGCCTGCACCCCCGAGGCCAAAACGGAATCAATGGTGCGAGCGGTGATTGAGGGGGTATTTATGGCGAATGATATGCCTTGTGCTTATAAAAGCATCATTACACGGCGGGGGGAAGTGCTGCATAATGAAGCCTATCACTATCCCATCAATCCGGGAGACTTGCTCCTGGTGGATGCGGGAGCCGAGACGCCGGGAGGTTGGGCCGCTGATGTGACCCGCACCTGGCCGGTTTCGGGCAAGTTTTCTCCTACCCAACGGGCAATTTATGATGTGGTGTTGGCGGCCCATGATGCCTGTATTGCCAGTGTTCGTCCCGGGGTGGAATATCAGGATGTGCATCGGCTCGCCTGTCATACCATTGCTAGTGGGTTGGTGGATTTGGGGATTTTGCTGGGCAAGCCAGAGGATTTAGTCGAGATGAACGCCCACGCCTTGTTTTTTCCTCACGGTGTGGGGCATTTGTTGGGGTTGGATGTGCATGATATGGAGGATTTAGGGGATATTGCGGGGTATGAGGAAGGACGAACCCGGAGCGATCGGTTTGGTTTGTGCTTCCTCCGCCTGAACCGTCCATTACGATCGGGCATGGTCGTCACCATCGAACCCGGATTTTATCAAGTCCCCTCCATCCTCAACGACCCAGACCGCCGCGCCAGCATCTTATCGCGACCCCCAGGGGACGACGCCGATATCATTAACTGGGATATCTTAGCCAAATTTGCCGATGTGCGGGGAATTAGAATCGAGGATGATGTGTTAGTCACTGCTGACAGCAGCGAAGTCCTCACCGCCGCTTTACCCACTGCACCAGAGTTTATCGAGCAGATTACCAGCGGTGGTAGGTAATTGATAATTGATAATTGATAATTGATAATTGTCAATTGTCAATTATCAATTATCAAAGGACAAATCCCTACAATTCCTCGAAAATCGCGCCCAGTTGTTGTAAGTCCCGGACGATCGCATCAGTCATCCCCATCGGAGATTTAAACCGCGCTGCCGCCACTTTAGCTCCCGCTAACTTGGCACCAGAGAGATTCGTCAACACCAAACCGGCTTGGTGTAAGTCCGCCCCCGTCAGGTCTGCATCGGTGAGGTCAGCATCGCTCAAATTGGCATTACTCAAATTCGCCTGATGCAGGTTTGCCCCCTCCAGTTTCGCACCGCTGAGGGACGCCAAAGCCAGAGAAGATAGATGCAAATCAGCACCGGTGAGGTTGGCATCACTGAGCATAGCTCCGGTTAAATCCGCACCAGCGAGTTTCGCGCCCACCAGAGAGGCTCCCGTGAAGTCTGCATCAGTCAAGTCCGCACCGCGCAAGTTTGCCTTAGTGAAATCGGCGCCAGTGAAATCGCCATTTCTCAGGTCACAAGCCAACAAGTTGGCTCCCGCAAAATCATTTAAGGGATTGAGATTGACAATTTTGGCCAGTTCTGCCAAATCGTCAGTACCAGCGCCAACCACCTTGGTAATATCCTCTTGCAGGACCTCCCACAGCGCCTCGGTGGCCTTGATTTGCTCTGGGTTCGCCTCAATCCAAAATATTTCCGTGGCACCCAGATTTTTGTCCCCAGTGGATTCCCTACCGGGCAATTCCACCTGATGGGTATGGGGTTGCAGTTTTAATTCCACCAAGGACTTGATTAATTTGCGCTCCAAGATGGCATGTTTATTAGGACTGATGTCGTGATGCCACAATTCTTCCGCCTCCACCATCCGCACATCGGCGGCGGTGAGCAGGAAACTAATTTCTACTGTGGCGGGTTGCTCTGTGGTGTGGCGGATTTTAATCTGCAGGGGACTGGTTTTATATTCCCCGGCTCCGGAATCTTCCCGCCGAAGGCTGCTAGATGTCACCCTAGGATCGCGCTGCAGAGTCCGGGGCAGGTTCACCAGCCAACTAGGTTCTGTATCCGTGGCAGTATTCAGCAGGCGGTATTCTGGGGTAGCGGTAGAGTCTGAAGTGGTAACGACTTTGGCTCCTGCTAATTTGAGCTGGAGAATCCCCCCAGTGAGGCCAAACTTAAACCTACCCCTTCCTAAAGGCTGCCATACTTCCTGGAAATGACTGGTAACTTGCAGTTCTAGTAGGGAGCCGTCGGCTCCTTCCGAGGTCAGCGGTGTGGCGGTTAATTCTATAACCAGGCAGTTTGAGTGAGGTTGCTGCATAGCCTTTGTGGTTTCGACTGATAAGGGGTGAGGTTCAATTAATCAAGCTATCACGGCGGTACATTCACGAGCAACGACCCGCCCCAAGCAAACTGGCTTCTTGTTACCCTGCATCCCTAGGGCGACAAATTTAAAGGCGTTGCTCCTTGGGGAACAACGCCTCTTGTGGATTTGAATGATTAAATTTTGTTTCAATCAGCTAGATGCGAGTTAGGATTAATGGAGTGCATCCTTGGTATCGCATCCCTGGTGTAGCCGGATGGAAATCAGCTCATGGAACCGCTGGCCCGATCGCGGCTGACTGGAATTTCGGTTGTATCTAGACCGACTTCGGCAGCACTGCGGCTGAGCATTGATTGCTGACGGTTTTTCACCAGTTGATTGTGGCGCATCATCAGGTTCCGGGCTTGTTCGTTAGCAGACATGGTGGTTTCTCCTTGGGGCTGGGTCTGAAAATTGACTCTTCTGGATGGGGGCGTTTAGCTCATGGAACCGCTGGCACGATCGCGGCTGACTGGAATTTCGGTGGTATCCAGACCGACTTCGGCAGCACTGCGGCTGAGCATCGATTGCTGACGGTTTTTCACCAGTTGATTTTGGCGGCTCATCAGGGACCGGGCTTGTTCGTTAGCAGACATAATTTTTCTCCTTTCGGCGTTTGATTAAAAGTGACTAATCTGGAAGTGGGGCGCTTAGCTCATGGAACCGCTGGCGCGATCGCGGCTGACGCTCATCTCGGTGGCATCTAGACCGACTTCGGCAGCACTGCGGCTGAGCATTGATTGCTGACGGTTTTTGACGAGTTGATTTTGGCGCATCATCAGGGACCGGGCTTGTTCGTTAGCAGACATAATTTTTTCTCCTTTTAACCGTTTATCAAAATTTACAAATCTTTACGCTGTTGCTTAGCTCATGGTGGCGTTGGAGCGATCGTAGCTGCCCAGAAACTCCGATCGGGGCTTGCCTTGAATGTTGGTCCAGTAGTCGGCGGGATCCACTCCCACTTCCGCAGCGCTCCGAGCGAGCATCGACTGCTGACGGTTTTTCACCATGTGGTGGTGGCGCATCATCAAAGACCGGGCTTGTTCGTTTGCAGACATCGTTGTTCTCCTGGTTCTGTGGTTCTGTTGTGTGGGCTTTTTTACTGCCTAAAATCACTATACAGGATTTTTCTGTATTAATTGTTACCAAATGCGTTTTCTTTACAAAAATTTACAAAAAACCCTGAATTCCTCAGTTTACCGGCAATGGAGATGAGAGCCACCGGGCTACAGCGCAACAATTAGCAGCCTCTACGGGGAGGAGGGGGAAGATGGGGAAGATGGGGAAGATGGGGAAGATGGGGAAGATGGGGAAGATGGGGAAGATGGGGAAGGGGGGGAAGATGGGGAAGATGGGGAAGAGGGGGACCTGTGATATGTGGGACTAAATTTCAGAACTAGATAATCGTCCTTCTAGGGGTTCATACTCATCTTCTAAAAGCCAAATTTGGGCTTCTTCATAGCTACCAAACTTTGTTACCAATAGGTAATTAGTTATAGGATCGAGGCTGTAGCAAATACCGGCTTGGTCCCCCAGTAATAACAAAAGATAGGGCGGAGATTGCATCGCATCCACCCAGAATGCCTGGAAATTCCAGCTATCCTTCACTAGGTCCACTTCGGGGAATGGGCGTTTTCCCTCTGTCGTACCATCTTCGGGGCTACCGCCTCAACTTATGACACTGTAAACTGATATGGTCGCTGGTTAGGCTGCGATGCTGGGTCAAATTCACGCTGGATATCATCCCGATCGTCCCGTCCCAGTCTTCCCCATGTTGTCATCTCGTCAGAATTCTTACTGATATCAAAACCATTACTGAGCTTGATGCCGATGACATTGCTAATTAAATAGCGATCGTGAAATTTATTCCAAATGAAAACTTTTACCGTCAGGCCAGCTTCTTGAATAGTCTTAGATAGCTCCCTCTCAAAATCTTCTTTATATTGACTAGGTTTTATCCCATCTAAATGGCACAGATGAATTTCAATCTCTGGGGGCAGTTCACGGCGGCAAGCTACTAGTAACTTATAAAACTCTCGGTAGTTATGCTTTACCGGGTCAATATAGGGGTCAATAAACATAATCGAATTAGCCTGGGCAAAAACCAACTTAAGATGACGCAGATAGTCATCGGTCTTTCTATGCAGCCGCACAGAAGGACTGCGATCCTGCCACCAAGTTGCACTATAAATTTTGTCAATCGGTGATACTATATTGGTGGAGGCAAATTCGGCGGCAACTGATTGGGTAGTAATAATCCCATTCAGGGGGTCTTTAGCGTGAGATGCCACGGCTTCGTGACACCATGATATGGCATCAGATGGGGGTTTATCGCTAACAGATGGTACAGGACGCAGCCGATTTTGCTTCACCAGCTTTTTAAACAGTTCTCTAGAGCGTGATGGCCAGCAATCTTCATCTTTCTTCGCCGCGAGATACCTCCGCCATTCCCCATTTCGGAGGTCACGTACTAACCCTTCTTGGAGGACTACATCTTTAATGTATTCCATCCTAATGCTACAGACTTCGGGTGAACTGTAGCCGCTACTATCAAATATATCAGGCATTAAAGCGTATTCTGTAAGCATATGCGTTAAAAAATCTCATCCATTTCTTCTTCAAAAAATCCCCCTGGCCATGCTTTGACCAGTTCGCCCCGCTTGTTCAAAGGCATTTCCCTTACTATACTACCTTTGGCGTCTGGCTCCACAAATAGCACGCACACATCCTCCGGTCTAACTGGCGGCATACCTTTTGGTAGGCGCCCCTCAAAGGTTTCTCTCATCCGGCGCATAATCCGCAGCAGCAAATGCTCGCTGTGGGTTTCCAGTAGAAATACATTCTTTTGCTCTCCTAGTGCTGACTCAATAAACACATCTCCCAGTTCGGCTTGGAGTTTGGGATGCAAATGAATCTCTGGCTGTTCAATGGCAACTAAACCATTAGATAAACCATAACACGAAACCAGAATCGGGATAACTTGACTCACCCCAATACCGATATCCCGGTGGCTGACTGGCGTTTTAGTTCTCTTGTCAATCAGGACTAAATCGGAAATGGGATCTCCCGCCGCACTCATCTGCTCTACCCATTCCTCTGAGAGGCTATCAACATCTGTAAGCATCGAAACCAGTAGCTCAATTTCCGGGAGGGCCGTATCTAGGCTTTCTAAATCGATACCTGCTGCTTCTAAGTCTCCTCTTAGCCGCTCGATTTGTTCTTGAATGTCCCCGCCAAAACCAGCAGCATGAAAAATCAGCTTAGTGGTTAAATCGTGAAAACCTTTGGCAATGCGTGGGTAAAGTTCGGCAGCTAATTGCGAATCAGGCAATAGATGGCGCACCACTAGCTCATAAGGAGATTTCATCCGCTCCTTATCCCCTAGCCAAGCATTCACCTTCCCTCGCACTTCCCCATTATTCAGCAGGATATCCCAGGCGTAACCTCCCCCCGCGTACCAGTTAGTATCTTGCTGGCGAGAAAAGGCAAAGTGGCGGGGTGGATAGGTGCGAAAGGGTCCTAGGTATTGTAGGCGTCCCAGCTCTCGCTCGATCGTATCGGCGATCGCCCCTATCAACTCGCTGAGTCTGTAAGGGAAGACCAGGCGCACAGTGTCAGCTAAATCTCCTTGTCCTAGTTGGAGACTGCGCTCTAAGTTTGGTTGATCCCCGTCTTCTCCCACTTTGATTTTGGTCGGGAGCAAGCGCGAGACTCGTGCCGTAATTTCCGGAACCAGTTCATTAACCACCTGCTCGATTTCATCACGCACCTCGGCTGTGACATTCAAGGCGAATGTCTGGGTTTGCACGATCGCCTCGATCAACTGACTGACGATCGGATGCTTATAGTCCAGGCTATCTAACTGTAGCCGACCCCTGGGACGCGAACTCATATTTAACACCGTACTACCATCGGCTTCTATAAAGAAAGACCGCACTCTCACCCGTCCATTACCGGACCTGCGAGTGCCGATACCCACACCCACAGTGAGTTTATTCACCGATTGTAACAAGTCCCCTAAACCTGGGTCTGGTAAATTTAGCTGTTTCGGGTCAATATCTACTGCCCACTCCACTTGACGGCGCCGATCGCGTCGGTGGACATATTGGCCAAAACCCCCTAAATCTACCGAGTCTCCCCCGGCTTCAGTGCGATAGATATCTAGCTCCCCATTGCTTTTTATCGCATGATTTGCTAGCAACAGGCTATGAATCACACTTGATTTACCGGAACTGTTAGCACCATAAATCAGCGTCAGGGGACGGATGGGGATATATTGCATATCCGCAAACGCTTTAAAATTGCTCACGTGGAAAGCTGTGATACTATTAGCTTTCTTTGGCGCCAGAAATTTTTTGCTCAGAGCATCCAAAAATGGCAGTGGCAAACGAGAATGGGTTACTGTGGTCAGAGAAACTGGGCTATTGACTTGCAGGGAAATCCCATTTTCCAATGCCGCCAACGCCAGCCCTAATGACATGGTTTTTGTGCCCCCGGTGTAGTCAGCATAGATTTGGCACTCAGGGTTTGATTCCTGGATATGGCGGATACTTGCCCCTGCCAAATGATAACATTCTGTTAAGTCATCTGAATTTTGAATAATTTTCAGGTCTCTTGTGGGGTCGAAGCGGTTGCCTAGGCGAGTTATCGTGGGAATATTGGGGGAGTTTATGACAATTTTACCTTTGATAATTTGGCAAGGTAGTCCCTCGCCGATGATTTGGTCTTGATACTTTTCGTTACAGAAGAATATCACCCGGTCAGGTTGCAGGTTCTGAATAGCTGTCACAATAGGAGCCGGAGATGCCCCAACGGTTACAAGCAAAATTTTTTCATTCATATCAGTATTGGTTTTTCTTGTCATAGCAGGCTAAGCTGTTCATTTTCATCGATATCTGTGATGGCTTTTGCTTGTGCCTCCATTTCGGCTAAAAGTTCTTTCATGTGGGCTTCGCGCCATTTAGCTGTCAGTTCGCCAGAAAAAGCTCGTTGGAGTAGGATTTCAAAAATTTGATTAAAAAATTGACTCCTTTGGCTTTGCTGATTTCTAGAAGATTTAAATAAATTTAAATGATTTAAAAAAAATTTTTGTAAATTTAAAGGAGGTAGTGGCACAACAATAGAATTAAATTCTTTTGTGTTGATATTGAATTGAATTGCTGATTGTCTGGTAAATTTTAGAAATTCCCTTCTACCTCCATGACTTGTCAGAAAATTTTGGACAAATTCTGGATAAACCAAACTTTGATTAAATCTGACTCGCATAAGATGGGAATCAAATGCCCACTTCTCTTTACCTGGATAGGCAACAATACATTTTCCAATATGGGAAGCAGAACCAATTGCCCTGGCCAAAAGTAAATCGCCATTAGCTACTTGATGACGCTCTATATCTTCAATAGGCAAATTAATATACTTACAATCATCTAAATTTAATTGGCCATTTTGAATATTGGTAACTCTTAAGTCTAACCATTCTCCATCATTGAATTTAGGTGAAATCATGGTGCCATAGTTAGGAGGTATTGCATATAAAGATTGCATTTTCACAACATCCCACCCCATCGGGTTTGTTGCCGGGTCGCCAAACATTTTGATGAATAGGGCGGGTAGGATACGATCGGCTTTTGCCGCCGCCTCAGCCTGCTTCCGCCGCAGGGCATCCGCTTGGTCTAGAATTTCGACTATGCGGCGTTGCTCCGAGAGGGGGGGAAGGGGAATTTTAATTTCTTTCAGAAATTTGAAATGCCGGCTGTAACCCCTACTAGGAATATGAAGTGACTTAAAATAAAAATAAAGAAATTTTGTATTAAAATATTTTTTTGCCTGGAGAACCTTAATTCCATCCGCCCCAATAACAAAAGGAAAGTTTACATATTTGAATATTCGCGTATGATCTCCGAATAAAATCACTGGCAACGATCCATCATAAACCATTTCATCATTGTTCGTATAACCTGCTATGGCGTCTTGCCCCTGATCTACAACAGGAAAATATCCATTTTGCAAATACTCTCGCTTCTGTAGTTTCGGATGTCCCCCTGTAACATCTTCAACAGCTAAGTCAAATGAAATTATATTCCAAGGCATCCATTTTTTAGTCACCGAAATTATCATTTCCAAACACCACATCTAAAATCCATTTTATTTTTAAAAAAATTATTGCTCAATTTTCTTTTCTTAACTTCAGCACCAGCTTATCCCCTATCCTTCCGTCACCACTTGCCCAATACGCTTTAAAATCCGCAACACATCATAAAGCCGATTCCTCAAAGGGATGGGAGAAAAAATATCCGAAACATCATACTCAATTCTACCAGACTGAGATAACTTAACAAAAATAATCTCATTTCCATTCGTCACCATGCCAAACCCCGGTTTATCCCGGCGAGGATTGGCCATCATATACGCCAAAGTTTGCGGCACAGCCGACATGACCGAGATAGTGGTCCGTTTCGACTCCAACAATGTCACCCAAAACTGATTTTGCACCACCAGCACATCAATCCGCCCCCGCAAAATTTCCCCATCCTCGTTATCTTCATCCAAAACCATCTCAACCGAAGCCTCCCCCCGGATTTTAAACGGAGGGTCATAAAAACCCGCCCTTTCCAATAAAGGCGCCCCCATCAGCAGCGTTACCGTTCCCTCCGTGAGACTCCCATCGGCTAAATGATAAAGATACCGCCGCCGGATTAAATCCAGAGCCTCCCGCTCCCCCTGACTAATCTCTGGCAGACCCTCATACCATTCCCGGAAAAACCCCTCATCTTCCGTCTGCCTCAGAGAAAAGCGGCTTTCTACATCCGCCAGGGTTTTAATCGCATCAGTAATGGCAGTTTTCTGCACCACCTTTTAACCCACCCCCTCCACATCTCGCAGTAACTTCTCTAACCCCGCCGCAATTTCCCGCTCTAGTTGCAGCACTTCCCGAATCAACTCAACCGGATCGTCCTCAGAAACCGCCTCAGTAACCTGGGGCTTATAACGCCCCGCCGCTAAATTGTAATCATTCTGTGCCACCGCTGCCAAAGATGCCCACCAGGAGCAGGGGTCCTCACTTCCCGGCTGCAGCAAAGTTCCCGTTTCCACACCGGGCGGCTCGGCAAACCCCGATTCCCGATAAACCCGCCATTGCTGCAACAGCCTTGGGATATCGTTTAGGTCCGGCGTTTCCGGTCTGCCCCCGCCAGTAATTTTATCAGGATCATAGCCATCATTCCTCACCTCATAGAACCAAACTTGATTTACCCGCCGCACCGTCACATCCGGCAGCTTGCGGAACACCAGCACCGCCGTTTTCACCCCCGTATAAGGCTTAAACACCCCCGCCGGTAAGGACACCACCGCCAACAGCTCGAAATCCATCACCAACTGGCGCCGCAAATCCACATGAGCGCCAGTAGAGCCAAACAGCAACCCCTCTGGCACCACGACCGCACAGCGCCCCCCAGGCGCCAAAGAATTCATCATTGCCGCCAAAAACAGTAATTCACTCTTTTTTGACTTGGTGGGTAAATCCTCGCGAATCGAATCTTTTGGCAGGGTCCCCGCAAAGGGGGGATTTGCCAGCATCACTTTGTAGCGGCGACGCAAATCATCCTCCGTCAGCCCCCCCAATTCCGACAGGACGTTAGCCTGCTTAATCTTGGCATTGCGAATCCCATGCAGCACCAAATTCATCATGGCAATTCGCATCATTTGGCGGGACACGTCAAACCCATAAATCGACTGTTCCAACAGCTTCCAGTCTGGGAGCCTGTCCCCATTCCCCTTGCGATAAGTCTGGAGATTAGGGATTTCCTGCTTCGCCGCCGCCAAACTCTGCGCCCGCTTGTCCAGCCAATCCTCCCCGTAAATCGGCACTTCTATGGGTTTCTCGCTATACTTGGCCAAAATATAGTCCACACTGTCAATAATAAATCCCCCGGTCCCCATCGCTAAATCGCAGATAGTATCGCCCAAATCCGGGTCCACCATCTCCACCATAAACGCCCGAATTTGCCGGGGGGTGCGGAATTGACCGTTTAGGGCCGATTGCCCCAAGTGCGTCAGCAGGTACTCAAAAATATCCCCCTTAATATCCTGCCCCAGCTTGCTCAGTTCCAAGCTATCCAGTTCATCAATCACCGTCTTGAGAACATTGGGGTCCGTAATTTCCAAAACCGCATCTCGGAAATACTCCGCTACTCGCGGCTCATCCTTCACCAGAGAATTACCCATATACGGGAAAACTTCATCCCGGAGAAAGTCTCGCAAATCTATACCGCTTTTAAACCGCCATTTTGACCAGCGATACCGTTCCGCCTGCTGGGGAAACAGCAGAGTCGCATTCCCATTCCCCCCCATCAGACGGGCCCGTAATTCCCGCTGGGATTCTTCCTCATCTAACAGCTTCAGGTAAATCAGGTAAGAAATTTGCTCGATATAAGTGACAGGGTTGGTGATACCCCCCGCCCAAAGCGTATCCGTGAGCCCATCCAGTTTGCGCCGCAATTCCAAATCCATTTAGCTTATCCCTCCGTTCCATTGCCATCCCCCGCAAACACGGAGCGATTTAACTCATCAAAAATATCCCGCAATTTCTGCTCTCCAAACAGTTCTAAACCCAATCCCGCTGCATTGATAGTTGATAGGGGCGGCTGAAACAAATCCTCTATACTCAGCTTCCCCTGAGCAATGCCGCGATTTTTCAGCAAAGACAGATACTGGGCTTGCTCCGGGGTAAATGAGTGAGCAACCAACCAAGCGCGGAAATTTTCCTCTAGTTCTTCCTCACGGCTTCTAATTTTCGACGTTCCCAGCGCCGCCCCGATAAAATCAATTAAGCTGCCCTTATTATTCCGGTAAGCCCGCCGCAGGTTTTCCTCATTAAAGTAATAACGCGGCTGGTTCAGTTGCCGTTTTAATTCGGCTTCTTCAATTTCCGTGAGAAATTCTCCCTCCCGAATTTTTTGGATAATTCCATTTGTCGTGACAGCAGTTCTGATAGCCCGCTCCCAATTGGTGATATAATCGCGCTTATCAACGCGCTCCCCTTCCGTGCCCACCTCCACATAGCTAACCCGTTCCTGCCAACTGTCTTGTAAACCTAATTCGATTAAATCGGCTCGATAAGCCGATGGAGGCCGTTTGCTGGTGTTGGCCACATGACCTTGACCGGTTCCGGTAAAGATATCGGTATCGCTGTCGTTAAAATATTGATGATTTCTGAAAAAATCATATATCACAAACCGGCGCTTGTCAATATGCGGGGCTGTGCGAGTTCCCCGTCCCCGAATCTGCTGATAGAGAATCGGACTACGCACGGGACGGCACAAAACCAAATGTAGCACTTCCCGGCAATCAAAGCCAGTGTTTAGCATATCCACACTGACGGCTACCTGGGGGTAATCTTCATATTTAAACTTCCGAATTAGCTCATCAGCATTATAGACATCGCTGGTAATGACTTCGGCATATTTGCCTTTACACTCTGGGTGTAATTCATTCAAATATCTAGCCAGCCGAGCGGCGTGATTTTTGGTCAAGGCAAAAACTATGGACTTACCCGGTCCTATCTTTTGCAGGGGCGCTAATTCTTGATAGCTAGACCAAGCCAGCCTATCAAATTCCTCCATCATCAGGCGGTTAGTATCCTCGTTTGTCCACTTGCGCTCAAAACCGGCGGGGTCATAATAAATTTCGTCAATTTCCGCACCTTCGGCAATTATCTCCGTGATGCCAGTGGCAAATTTATAAGGCACGAGATAGCTGTTTGTAAATGCTTCCTGAATTGAATAAGCAAAATCGGGCTGCTGGTTGCGGCAGTGATAAAAATCAAAAGTGTTGCGCTCGATGTAAGCGGCTGGGGTGGCGGTCAAACCCAGATGTAAGGCATCAAAGTGGGTGAGTGCGGTTTGCCAAACCCCATAAATTGAGCGGTGACATTCATCAGCCACAACCACGTCAAAATAGCCGCTAGTAAATTCCCGATAACGGCTAATCATGGTTTGGAGCAAACAAACGGTAATTTGTTGCTCTTGGCGAATCACGCTGGGTTTAAGCCAATAACTGCCATACTGATTTAAAACATCTTGAATGGTTTCTAGGGCCTGTTTCGCTAGCTGGTCTCTATCCACCAAAAACAGAATTTTCTCTGCATACCCCGCTTGAATTAGGCGTTTTAGCTGTAGAGCAATTAAATCAGTTTTCCCGGTTCCCGTGGGCAATTCAATCAAAAACCGTCGTTTGCCCAATTCCACCGCATGGTCGATCGCCTGCATCGCTTCCCGCTGATAGGGACGGACTTGGCGAGTTTCTCCCTGGCGGATGTAATACTCGGGAATGGCAATAGTGGCGAGGGGTTGGCGGGTCGATCGCATTTCTACCAACCGCTCTAGGTCCCGCCGGGAGAAAAAGGAATTGACACTCCTAGCATCATCGTTGCGGTAGTCCCAGAAATAAATCAGCTCACCGTTGCTGAGGAAAATAAACGGGGCCTGAAGTTGCTGAGCCACTGGTAAGGCTTGCTGTTTGGCGATATAAGGCTCGATCGCCCGTCTCTTAGCCTCGATCACCGCCAAGGGCCGCCCCCGCTGGTCCAGCAATACATAGTCAGTTCTGGCTCGCTTCCCGCCGGATAAGTTCACCGTTACCTCAGTCTGTACCTGAGATTTATCCGCCGGATCCCATCCTGCTTGGCGGAGCTGGTCATCAATATTGATTCTGGCGTCTGATTCTCTGCTTGAATCCGTCATAAGTAAAAATTCCGTCACTCCCCCTGAGACATGATCGCGCTCATCTGTGCTTACAGCTTATATTCCATCCTAAGAAAGCCGCAACACCTTCAGGGCCAACTGGCAACCAAAAACTTTTCCTTCTCCCCCCCAAACCTCATCCCAAATTTCATCACCATTTCATTTCCGGCTGCCATTGTCAGAGATGACCGCCTTGGAGGTACTTGTGATGCTTACTAACTCTCCAGTCGCAACTTTCAACGCCCATCGGTTTCACCATTCATCCTCTGGCCCAACGTCGCCCCTATGTCAAAACGTCACGGAAGCCTTGGGCGGCGTTCCGATTGTGCGTTTAAATCGAATTCATCCCCTTTGTCAAAACCATCATCTCTACCTCAAGCTGGAATCTTGCAATCCGGGGGGTAGCATCAAGGAAAAAAATGCCGCTTATCTGGTGGATGAAGCGGAAAAACTGGGGTTATTGGCGCCGGGAGGTACGATCGTCGAGTCCAGTTCCGGTAATTTTGGCATTGGATTGGCGATCGTCGGCGCCACCCGAGGCTATCGGGTGATGATAGTCATCGATGCCAAAACCACTCCCACCATCCGCCGGATGCTCGCCGCCTATGGCGCGGAACTGGTAGAAGTGCCTTTGAGTGCAGCAGATGCTCAAGGTTCGATGCAAGTGGCGCGGATGCAGAAGGCACAGGAGCTAACCCAGAACATCCCCGGCGCCTGGTATCCTTGTCAACACAACAATCCCAGTAACACTGAAGCTCACGCGATTTGGACCGCCCGCGAAATTGAAGCCGCTTTTGAGGGGGCGCCAGATGCCATAGTGATTGGGGTTAGCACCGCCGGACAATTGGGGGGAATTAGTCGTTACTTTAAAAAACGCTATCCTCACACCCGGATTATTGGCGTGGATGTGGCGGGGTCAGCCATTTTTGGCACCCCGCGCCATCCCTACAAAATGACCGGATTAGGGCTGTCTTTTGTCCCGCCCAATTTTGACCCCCAGGTGCTGGATGCGGCTTACAATGTCGGCGATGGTTTGGCATTTTCCCTCTGTCATGCCATAGCTAAACAAGAAGGAATGCTCCTCGGCGCTTCCACTGGGGCAATTGTCGCCGCCGCTTTAGCCGACGCCCAGCAATGGAACGCACCACAAACCATGTTATTGCTGAATCCCGATCGGGGCGATCGTTACCTAGAAACCATTTACAATACAGACTGGCTCGCACAACAAGGACTGACAATCCTGCAAGAGGAAAAGCTCGCCCAGGCCATTCAAACCCTTGAGTCTGTGCCATTGGATATTGTCCGCCGGAGTGCCTCGTGAAATTGCTAGAACCTCAATTAAATCAGTCCGAAAAAATGGGATTAGCCACTTTGTGGCGGGAATTTCTCCCCTTATCCCTCAGTGATGTGGCAATGGCCTGTGGCGACCCCATGATGACCACCACCTTAGCACATCTTCCTGATGCCCGATTAAATATAGCGTCTGTGGGTGTTGCCAAATCACTGGCCATCTTTTTTGAAAGCCCGATTATTATGATTTTGCACGCTTCTAATGCTCTAGCTCCCACTCAAGCATCGAGACAAGCATTGTGGCGATTTACCTTATTAGCAGGTGGCGGACTCACCTTACTTTTGAGTGTCTTGGCATTGCCAATTATATTTTACCCTGTGGGCGCCAACTTCCTAGGGATACCTACAGAAATGCTCTCGCCCGTGATGCAAGTGCTATTGCTGATGGGAGGATGGCCATTTGCGATCGCTTGGCGGCGCTATTTCCAAGGTTTATTGATTTATCATGGCCATTCTCGTGCTTTGGCTCATGCTAGTATAACACGATTATTCACCCTAGGAATTATCCTGATCACGGGATTTTCGCTGCATATCTCTGGGGCTTTTGTGGCTGGGGGGGCGCTAATTAGCGGCGTCATCGTGGAAGCAGCGATCGTCACTATTTTTGCTCGCCGTTATGGCGCCACCTTACCACCGCCAACCCCGGAAAATTCGCCAAATCTCCCCCATAATTTGCGCGGTGTCTGGAAGTTTTATTTACCGTTAGCTAATTCTATGATGGTAGTATGGGGAGGACGGGCTTTACTGATTAGCATTATTGCCCGGGCGGAAGATGCCACAATCGCCATTGCTGCTTGGTCCGCCGCTTGGGGTCTAGTGTTGACGATCGCCAACTCCACCAGAATGGTACAGCAAATGGTGATTAAATATCGTCATCAACTGCCCGATCGACAACTGCTCACCTTTGCCTTATCCGTCGGTGGCGCTTGTTCCGCCTTACTGCTACTAATGAGTATCACACCCATAGGCGAGCAAATCGTACAGAGTTTTATTGGCAATGACCTTACCCTCGTCAAAAGTATCAAACCCGTTTTATTCTTCTGTTCCTGCGTTCCCTTATTAGTAGCATTACAAAACGCTACCCAAGGCTTTTTAGTCAGCGAAGGACGCACCGGACATCTCAACCTAGCCACCTGGTTAGGCACAGGGGTTTTATTATCCACCGCCACCCTCGCTATCAGTAGCGGACTCAATGGCGCCATATCAGCCGCAATAGCCATGATAGCCGGAATGTGCTGCGAGATTATTTGTTTACGGTGGAAACGTCGAGCCACCAAGTAGGATATCACCAATTTGTCATTTGTCCCTGGTCATTAGTCATTTGTCCTTTGTCCTTTGTGATTTATCAATTGGTAGGGGCACGGCATCATAAATATTTCGGTCAAAATGAGATATTTTGATGACGCCGTGCCCCTCCGGCCATATAACAAAGAACAAATGACCAATGACAAAGGACAAAGGACAAAGGACAAAGGACAAAGGACAAAGGACATTCACTTATTATTAACTTCCGTCACCCGCCAGTTCAACTTCAAATTCAGCCAAAAATTCCAAAAAGTCACAATGCCAATAGCAATCAAATTGGCCAGATAGCGATTAATCCCCAGCAAATTAAACAACAAATTTAAAATTAACACATTTAAAATCACCCCAGCCAAACATATAACATTAAATTTCAGCAACCGTTTAAACCGTTTCCGCCATCCCCGCTGATGACCAGACATATCCGCAAAAGTCCAGGCATCATTCCACAAAAAATTATTCACGATACCCGCTTCAGCGGCGATAATTTTACTGCGAGTCAAACCCCAAGCCAGAGTGCTGGGGTCACTGAGGAGATAGAAAACCACCATATCCACAAAAACGCCACTAAAACCCACTAAACCGTAGCGCCAGAACCGGTCAAAATGCCATAAATCTAAGCGTAAACGCACCAAATGCCCCAGATACTCTACATATTGCTTCCATGTCACCTTACTTTCCCCGGCTTGACGCTCTTGGAACACATAACCCACCTCAGCAATTGGCCCGATATTACCCCGCCCGATCGTTTCAATCAGAATTTTATACCCCAGGGGATTCATAGTTTTGCCTGCAATTGCCTCCCGACGCACCATAAAATAACCGCTCATCGGGTCTGATACTCTGCCAATTACTCCTGGTAACACGATTAAACCCAGAGTTTGCGCGCCCCGCGACAAAACCCGGCGGATAAAACTCCAATCGCTGACGCCGCCGCCTTCTATATGACGACTAGCTAATACTAAATCGGCGCCATTGTCCACAGCATCAAGCATTTGGAATAATACTTCTGGCGGATGCTGTAAATCGGCATCGATAACCCCTAAAATTTCTCCTTTGGCTGCCTGCCAACCCCTGATTACTGCTGTGGATAAACCCCTTTCTTGTTGGCGGCGCATTACCCGCAATTGGGGATATTCAGGCATCAGAGCTTGGGCTACTTCCCAAGTTCGATCGGGACTGTTATCATCCACAACAATTAACTCATACTTACCCGGCATTCGCCCATCTAATAGGCTAGTTAATTTCTCCACCATTGCCGGGATATTTTTACTTTCTTGATAAGTCGGCAAAATCAAGGAAAACTCAATCTTTGTCTGGGCATTTTTTGGTAAAAGGGAAATTTGCAGTGGTGTGGTTAAATCCGGTTCTGCAAGCAGCGGATTTTCTGGGGTTTGAGCAGGCTCGAAATTCATGGTAGATATTTCTCCTTAAATTATTTGATAAATGGTTTGTAGTTGGGCTTTAGCCCTCTTCAATTCACGAAACACCACTGGTTTGTAGTCTATATTCGTAGGGTGGGCATGATCCTGCCCACCCTAATGGTCATTTGTCAAGGGACAAAGGACAAATGACCAATGACAAATTCACTGATAAACGCTAACAGTAAATTCATCTAAATTCATCGTGCCCAAGAGATGTTGGCGGTTTTGCAGTTGAAAGCGAGAGCTGAGAACCGCTTCAATTTCGCTTTTTTCCTCTGGTGTAGTGGGAGCCGACCAGAGAGGATTAAAACTATCTAACCACATAACTCTCTGGTAGGTGGGGACTGTCTCCTGTGACGACTCGGTGAGGACTTTTGCCAGAGATGATGGCAGGTTTTTTGCTTCTGCGGCTAGCAATTTAACTGGCATTTCCGGTGGGATATAGTATGCTAGGCGCATGATATGGCCCCAGGCTTTGGAATTGAGGGCAATTAATGTGGGGGTATTGGGTGCAGCGGCGACGGTGGCGGCGATTTGGTGGAAAATCTGCCGCTGGCGGAAGCTGAAATCCCCCACGCTTATCCCCAAATACAATAACAGTAAAACCGCCGCCGCAACTTGTCCCCAGGGATGAGGAGTTTTGTGTAGGCAAACACAAATTAGCAGCAAACATCCGGGGAGGATGTAGATAGCGCTACGGCCCCAACCGAAACCAACAGTATATTTGCCGCTGGCGATGTCAATAGTTAAAGCCAGCAGGAGGGGAAAAATGCCCAAAAGTAGCGCTAGAGTAAGGAGGCGTTTTTCTCCTTGACGCCACACCCTGATACTGGCAACGATGAGAAGGCCGATCGCCCCTGCACCCGCCACCGTCGCCGCCACCCCGGGTAAACTGGTAATCCAATCGCCCCATAATAGTTGAATCCCCAAAGTATTGGCCACATCCTGCAGGTGTTTGAGCATCGCTGCCATTACCCCATCTGGGGCATTAAACCTGCCAAAATCAGCATTACGCAGTTGCTGTCTGGTCCCCCACAGTCCCCAAGGAATCGCCAAAACCACCCCTGCACCCATCCGCAACCCATGTTGCCACCATCGCCGCCGGTCCAGGAACAAAACCACAGCCGCAAGGGCAATTAACCAAAAAGCGAATAGATATAATGTCATGCAGCCAGCGGCGACGGCCAAAATGAGGACAACTGTCCAGATGATTTGTCCTTGGTCATGTTTCTCCTCCCCCCCTTTCAAAGGGGGGTAGGGGGGATGGGGGGAGGGTTCTAAGGAGGATGCCTTATCATTTGACTGGTTCCCAGGGACTTTTGACCAATCACCAACTGTTTTAATAATTTCCAAAAGAGCCCAAGCGCTCAAGGTGGTCCACAGCACCACCGGACCGTACATCCGCAAATTCAGGGAGTGAAATAGATAAAAGGGGTTCGTGGCGAACAAGGCGGCGAGGAGGAGTCCGCCGCGATGTCCCAGCAGGTTTTTGCCTAACCCATAGGCGGAGACAATGGCTCCCCCACTCAGTAACATCCCGATACTGCGTTGTGCCGCTTCGCCATTACCAAACAGGCGTAACCACAGATGCTGAGTCAGATAAAACAATGGCGGATGGGGTTCGCCACCAGCTAGTCCCCGCAGGAGGTTGACGATCGTCCTCACCGGAGCAAAAAAACTCGCTTCGGCAGGCAAACTCAGGAGGCGATGGAAGTCCGCAAGGGTAACTGGGGTGTCTCCGGGGGTGTAGTAGGCGATTTTTTGCCCAGAAGACAGGAGCAAAGATAAGACCTCATCGTACCAAAACTCGCGGCTGCCCAAGTTCAGACAGCGCAGGAGTATCCCCAGAGCAATGGCGATGAGGAAAAAATACTCTGGAGTGAGGCGCTGTTTGATGGTTGGTGGGGATAAGTCTTGATTCATGGTAGTTTGTATTCATAGCTGTGGCGATGTAGGTGCCGGTTTCGGGAGCCCCTACGACTATCAGCTTGTACCTTTTTTGCCCTGAACCAATGCCAAGGGTTATCTTAACTGTAGATGCGATTCTCTGCCGAGCCCTTGCTGGTGAGGATTTGTCTGTGGATGAGGGAGTAGCGCTGCTGCACCAAACTACCCCGGAAGAAATTGCCGCCATACGCTCTGCGGCTGACGAACTGCGCCACCGGCAAGCTGGCGACACCGTGACCTACGTTATCAACCGCAATATCAACTTTACCAATATCTGCGAGCAGCACTGTAGTTTTTGTGCCTTTCGGCGGGATGCGGATGAAGCGGGGGCATTTTGGCTTTCCACCGCCAACATCTTGGAAAAAGCCGCCGAGGCGGTCCGTTTCGGTGCTACGGAAATCTGTATGCAGGGGGGTTTGAACCCAGAAGCTCGGGTAAACGGCTCTTCCCTATCCTATTACTTGCAGTTGGTACGGACAATCAAAGATGAGTTTCCCCAGTTGCACCTCCACGCTTTTTCTCCTCAAGAGGTGGAGTTTATCGCCAGATTGGATAATTTGAGTTGGGAGCAAGTCATCGGAGCCTTGCGGGATGCGGGGGTGGGTTCAATGCCAGGAACGGCGGCGGAAGTGCTTGATGATAGAGTCCGCCGCATCATCTGCCCAGAAAAAATCGACGCTGCCACCTGGCGAGAAATCATCTCCACCGCGCACAGACTGGGAATGCCTACTACCAGTACCATGCTCTGCGGTCATATTGAAACCCCCCAAGAGCAGATCGAGCATTTGGCACAACTACGGCAAATGCAGGAAACTGCCTTATCTCAAGGATATGGGGGGCGCATTACAGAATTTATCTTTTTGCCCTTTGTGGGGGAGCAGGCCCCGGCTCCCCTGCGGCGTCGGGTGGGGAGGGACCAGCCGGACTTGGATACTTGCCTCCTCCTCACGGCGGTGGCTCGCATCTTTTTGGGCAACTGCATCCCCAACCACCAACCCAGTTGGGTGAAACTGGGTTTAGAAGGTGCTACCACGGCTCTAACTTGGGGTTGTAATGATATTGGTGGGACTTTGATGGAAGAACATATTACGACGATGGCTGGGGCGCGGGGGGGAACTTGTATGACGCCCGATCGGCTCCAAGCTGCCATCAGCTCCCTTGCGCGTCCCCACCAGCAGCGGGACACCTTATATAGATATGTGGCCAGCCGCTGATGGCTGCATATTTCCATGAGATTCTTCGTTGCCATCAAAATCATATGCTATGATGGGAAACTGCCTCCCAAACCAGCCATTTTGACTGGGGAGCGAGAAGGTTTTTCTGCAGCCAAGGAGAGCGGCAATTCACCCGCCCCGCTTTCCTGTCACCGGCGGTAGGGCCTGGAAAACCAGGGCACCCTGCTGAAGAAGGCGGGGGTATCTAGCGGGAAAAATGCGATGAAAGCTCAGGAAATCATCCGCTCCCTTGAACAGGAGCAGTTAAAGACAGATCTGCCTGTAATTTACGTGGGCGATACAGTGCGCGTCGCCGTGAAAATTCAAGAAGGCAACAAAGAAAGGATCCAGCCCTATGAGGGGACCGTGATTGCCATGCGCAATGGGGGGATTAACGAAACCATCACCGTCCGCCGCATCTTCCAAGGTGTGGGGGTGGAGAGGGTGTTTTTAATCCACTCGCCTCGGATCGATAGTATTCAGGTAATCCGGCGCGGGAAAACCCGCCGTGCTAAGCTATACTATCTGAGAAACCGTGTTGGTAAGGCGACCCGGATCAAGCAGCGGTTCGATCGCCGCTAGGCGATGCTAGCGCCAGGGGCACCTGGGGCAGACAAAATCCTTACCGAGGCAAAGCCTGACCCCTGATGGGCTAGGGGTTTGACCCAAAAATTAATCCCGTCAGGCTTCGCCCCTACTCACCCCCAGACGGCAATCAACCAGATAGCTTAAGGGCATTCTGACCCCAAATCTGGGAAGGCGGGCAAAAAAAAACTGGTTTGGCAAACAAACAGTTGACAGCAGAGCGCCTTCAGTATAGAATCATAAGGAAGGGTTAATTAAATCCCAATTAACCGCGTGCGCTCTTAGTTCAGTTGGTAGAACGCAGGTCTCCAAAACCTGATGTCGGGGGTTCAAGTCCTCCAGGGCGCGCTGAACCATAAACCTGGTAGGGGCAGCCCTCCGAGGCTGCCCTATGATTTCCGCAAGGATGGGTGGGGGCAGCCCGTATGGCCAGCCCCCACTGTCTGCCCGGTCATCGAATCTAGTAGGGGCAATACGTCCGTGTGGGCGATCGCTCACCGGTAACGCCCCTACTGCCCAGAGCAACTGGGTCGATCGCCGTGTGCAACTGGGATGAAACCAGGATTTCTTCCATCCAGCAGGTTTCTCATCTCACAGGGGGTTCGTTCATCCCATCAGGGGTCATCGGCAAGACACTTTCTCACCCAAATCTACCGGGATGAAACCAGGATTTTTTCCATCTAGAAGGTTTCTCCAAGCGGTGTCAAGGCAATTGGGAATCCACTTGGTGCAGGGCAACCACGGGGCGATCGCCCTCCAGATCCAGAAATCATCCCGAATTGATGCAGAGGCAATTGATCAATTGCCCCTACTGGGGACGGGTGAAGATGCTAGCGCAATGCCAGCGGGGCGATCCAATTGAGAGTCTGGGTGTGGATAATGATGGGCAAGAGGACTTGAGCCAACAAGACTGATAAAAACTGGATTTTAGGGGGAACAGATAACAATTGTGGCCAAGAAAAACTCAGCGGAAGTGGAACAGACAGCAACCGGATTTAGCCCGGGCAAGTTTGTAGAGGAAACGAAAGAAGAACTCGCCAAGGTCGTTTGGCCATCCCGACAGCAGGTAATCGGCGAATCTACGGCGGTACTGCTGATGGTGATCCTTGTGGCCAGCGCGATTTATTTGATAGATAATTTCTTTACTTGGGCAGCTACAAAGGTGTTCTGATGACTTTGTCTTCGGAAAAATACCCCTATCAACCTCAACAGGAAGAAAGGGACGAGCCACAAGATATAGCTCCGGATGAGGGGCGGTGGTACGCGGTACAGGTGGCCTCGGGCTGCGAAAAGCGGGTGAAAACTAACTTGGAGCAGCGGATTAAAACCCTGGACGTGGCCGATCGGATCTTCCAGATTGAGATTCCTCAAGTTGCTGCAGTCAAAATTCGCAAGGATGGGAAACGGATGCCCACGGAAGAAAAAGTATTTCCGGGGTATGTTCTTGTCCAAATGGCGATGGATGATGAAACCTGGCAGGTTGTCAAAAATACCCCCCACGTGATTAACTTTGTTGGGGCGGAACAAAAACGCCGCTACGGCAAGGGAAGAGGTCACGTTAAACCGGTGCCTCTTTCTAATGCTGAGGTAGAACGCATCTTCAGGCAGCAAGAGGAAGCCGAGCCCATCGTGAAAACGGTGATGGCGCCGGGAGATAAAATCTCCGTGGTGTCCGGTCCGTTCCAGGACTTTGATGGCGAGGTCATCGAGGTGAGCCCCGAACGGAGTAAGCTAAAGGCACTCCTCTCGATCTTCGGGAGGGATACGCCTGTAGAACTTGAGTTCAATCAAGTGCGCAAACTGAATTGAAGCAACGATCGTGCAGTAAATGGCAAAAAAAGTTGTAACGACGATTAAGTTGGCCATCCAAGCAGGGAAGGCCAACCCAGCGCCCCCTATAGGTCCGGCGCTCGGTCAGCACGGCGTCAATATTATGATGTTCTGCAAAGAATATAACGCCAGAACCGCTGACCAAGTGGGCTTAGTGGTGCCGGTGGAAATCACCGTATATGAAGACCGCAGTTTCAGCTTTGTGCTGAAAACTCCCCCCGCATCGGTGCTGATTCGCAAGGCAGCGGGCATCGAACGGGGTTCGGGAGAGTCGAATCGGAAGAAAGTAGGGTCGATTACTCGCGCCCAGTTGCAGGAAATCGCCCAAACCAAAATGCCGGACTTGAATGCTAATGACATTGATGCGGCAATGCGCATCGTGGAAGGCACGGCCCGGAATATGGGAGTAGGGATCGCGGATTAAAACAGAGGCTAAGGGGGAGAGATCATCTCGCTAGCCACCCCAGGAGAGAAAAATGCCGAAAAAAGTATCGAAAAGACTGCAAGAATTACAGAAAAAGGTGGAAGAACGGGCTTACGATCCGTTGGAAGCCATGAAACTGCTCAAGGAAACCGCCACGGCTAAGTTTACGGAATCAGCCGAAGCTCACATCCGCCTAGGTATTGACCCGAAATACACGGACCAGCAACTGCGCACCACGGTTACTTACCCCAAAGGCACCGGCCAAACCGTGCGGGTGGCAGTGATCGCCCGGGGCGAAAAGGTGCAAGAAGCTACCGCCGCCGGAGCTGATATCGCCGGGTCTGAGGAGTTGATTGATGAAATCCAAAAAGGCCGGATGGACTTTGATAAGCTGATTGCGACGCCGGATGTGATGCCGATGGTGGCAAAATTGGGTAAGTTGCTCGGCCCTCGGGGCTTGATGCCTTCCCCTAAAGGTGGTACAGTAACTTTTGACCTGCCACAGGCGATCGCGGAGTTCAAAGGTGGTAAACTAGAATTCCGTGCCGATCGCACGGGCATCGTCCATATTTTGTTTGGCAAGGCATCCTTTTCTGCCGAGGATTTACTGGTTAACCTCAAAGCACTCCAAGAGTGCGTCGATCGCAACCGACCCTCCGGCGCCAAAGGCCGCTACTGGCGCACCCTCTATGTCAGCGCCACGATGGGTCCGTCCATCCAAGTGGATATCTCCACCCTCCGCGACCTGAAAATGAGTGAAGCCGCTTAGTGACAATTAATAATTGACAATTGACAATTGACAATTGATAATTATCAATTATCAATTATCAATTATTAATTCAAACCACCTTGGACAAATGACAAACTAAATACCCGCAGCCGGAGACAGCAGGTGCCTTTAGAGGCTTAATTCCCTGCCGAGGTTAGCAGGCGATCGTACCCGAAACAGCCTTGGCGCTATTGCCGAGGTAGCAAGGGGACGCCATGCACCTCCGGCTCTTCGGCTGGGGGTTTTTGATTGTCAGGAGGAACGCCTAAGCAACCGGGCTAAAACCAACAATCAAAAACGACGAACCCCAGGAGGTGAAACCGTTTGCCCAGAAGTCTAGAAAATAAACAAGCTATTGTCGCTGACCTGAAACAGCAGTTGAGCGAGTCTCAAATGATGGTAGTCATCGACTACAAGGGACTGTCAGTGGCAGAAATCACCGATTTGCGCAGGCGGCTGCGTGCTACCGGTGCCAGTTGTCAAGTCACCAAAAACACCCTGATGCGACGGGCAGTCGAAGGTGACGAAAACTGGCAGGCAATGCAGGCACTGCTCAAAGAATCTTCTGCATTTCTTTTCCTGAAAGACGACATTGGTGGTGCCATCAAGGCATACCAAGAATTTCAAAAAGTCACCAAAAAAACCGAAGTTCGCGGTGGTGTCTTAGAAGGAAAAGCCCTGAGTGAAGCCGATGTCAAAGCCATTGGCGACCTGCCTTCCAAAGAGCAGCTCATGGCTCAAATTGCTGGTGCTATCAATGCTCTGGCCACCAAAGTTGCCGTGGGCATCAAAGAAGTGCCCGCATCCGTCGCTCGCGGTCTTCAGGCTTATGCCGACAAAGACAGCAACACCGATGGCGAAGCCGCGTAGTGTCAACGAAAATTTCCACCTCAATTCACTTTATAGGAGTTCAGAATGTCTGTTGCAACCGATGAAATTTTGGAAAAGCTAAAAACCTTGACCCTGCTGGAAGCTGCAGAACTGGTCAAGCAAATTGAAGAAACCTTCGGCGTCAGCGCCGCTGCTCCTGTGGGCGGGATGATGATGATGGCTCCGGGTGCTGCTGCTGCCGCCGCCGAACCCGAAGAAGAGAAAACCGAGTTTGACGTGATTCTCGAAGACGTACCCGCCGACAAGAAAATCGCTATCCTCAAAGTGGTACGCGCTATCACCGGTCTGGGTCTGAAGGAAGCTAAAGATTTGGTAGAATCTACTCCCAAACCCATTAAAGAAGCAGCTCCCAAAGATGCCGCTGAAGATGCCAAGAAGCAGTTGGAAGAAGCTGGTGCTAAAGTCAGCATCAAGTAGTATTTTACTCCCTAGCGGAGTATGATTAATGTGAGGTGGGCATAGCCCACCTTTTTTTAATTTACAGCACTTTGTCAAATGATGAGCCACCATCAAAGCCTCTCCCCGCATGGTCGAGGGGTTTGGGGTGAGGGTATGTGCCAGATAGACTCGCAAACCCCTGTATATCGTGAGGATTTAAAATTTAGCCAAAACAAGCCCTTAGAGGTACGTTATTATCCCGCTGCTTTCGTAACATTTACAGCGGTTTTAAAACCGGATTTAGGATTAGGCGTTTAATGATGAAAATATGCTATGCTTAACATCAAATTTCCGGCTCTGTATTGTCCCTTTGATTCGGGGATTAATCCTGATGCAGATGCGGCTGGTCAGCACAGTTTAGAATGGGCGCGTTTTTGGAATTTAGTAACAGATGAATCTGCATTACAACGTTTGCAGGCGATAAAATTTTCCTCTTTAGTGGCACGGACATACCCTAATGCACCCCTCCCAGCCCTAGAGATTATTTCTGATTACTTTTTGTGGCTTTTTATCTTTGATGACCAATTTGAGAAGGCGGGAATTAATGGCAAAATTGAAAGATTAGAGGCTGAACATGCTCGGTTAGTTGAGATTTTGAATGGCGCAGAACTGAAGGAAGTTGATACCCTAGCAGCGCTGACATTGGGAGATATCCGCGATCGGCTACACCAACTCGGGGCGATGCCAGATTTGATGGTTCGTTTCGCCCAAAACATGGAAAACTATCTGCAAGGAGTGCGCTGGGAAGCGGTGAACCTGTACCAGGGGGTGATGCCAGACCTGGCAACTTATAGAAAAATTCGGGCTTTCACCAGTGGAATTTATGCTTATTGCGATTTGCTCCAGATAGTCGATCGCATTGCGCTCCCCCCGGAAATCATCGAAGATGGGAGGGTGAAGCGGCTGGAGTTGACCACCAACAATGTTATGGCATGGTCAAATGATATTTTTTCCGTGAAAAAGGAAATCGCGGAAGGAAAAACGCATAATCTAGTTTTGGTTTTACAGCACGAATACCATATCCCTCTTCAAGAGGCGCTCGATCGGGCGGCGGAAATGCACGATGTCCAAGTGCGAACCTTTATTGAGTTATCCGCACAGCTACCCTCTTTTGGCGCCGAGATAGATGCTCATCTGCAACGCTATTTATCAGGATTGCGCTCCTGGATGCGTGGCCATTTGGATTGGTATATGGAAACTGGGCGCTACCATTCCAAGGAAAGCACCCCTTTGTCATAGATATAGCCTTTATAGAACAGGTTTGTAGTAGGGCTTTAGCCCTCCCTATGTTCTGAGAATGCAGCCTTTGTAGAACAGGTTTGTAGTAAAAATAATTTTTTTAGGGCTGAAGCTCTACTAAGAACCTTTGATGGGGCTAAAGCCCTACTACGAACCTTTGATTGGGCTAAAGCCCTACTAAGAACTAATAATTTCCTGGTAAAAATCTAACAGTTGCTGGGCGAGTGCGTGGTTGGTGTATTTGCTCATAGCTCGCTGATAGCCGCGTTGGCCTAAATCTTTGGCTAATGTGGGATTATCCACCAGTTGGGTAAGGCAATTTTGCAGGGCAGTGGCGTCACCTTCGGGAAAGATTAAACCACTATCACCGATGACATGGGGAATTTCGCCAGAGTCGGAACCGATGACGGGGACTTGGCAGGCCATTGCTTCAATTAAAACGTGACCAAATTGCTCTTTCCAGCCGGTGGCGGTGAGGGTTTTAAATTTGTCGGTGGTTTCTGAGGGTAAGATTAAAACGTCCATGAGGTTGATATAGTTGGGGACTTGATCGTGAGGGACGCTTTCCACGATGCAGAGGCGTTGTTGTAGATGGTTTTCCTCTGCCCAAGCGGTGATAGTTTGGTGTAATGGTCCGCGTCCTAGTAATAACCATTTCCAATTCCGATTTGGCTGCCAGGTAGTGAGAGCTTTGGCGAGGGTGAGTAAGCCTTTTTCTTCCACAAATCTGCCCACAAATCCGATGATAAAATCTTCTGGGGCAATGCCTAATTGGGCTTTTAATTGGGGTTGAGGTTGGGGGCGAAATCGGGTTTCGTCAACGCCGAGTTGGGGGGCAACTAAGGTGGGGCCGGTGTAGCCTTGGTGACGGAGGATTTCGGCGGCGTCTTGGTTGCCTGCGACGAGACCGTGGGTGTGGCGTAAGTTATAGGCTTCTATTTGGGAAATTGGCCATTTTAATTGATAGGGAAGATTCCACCAGGTGAAGAAGATGTTTTTGGCTTTAAGTCCGAGAATTTGGTTGAGGAAGATAAATTGGGTGTAGGTGAGGGCTTTTGAACCTTGTTCGATTTGGATGATGTCAGGACGCCATTGGCGGAGGAATTGGATGAGGTCAGCTCCGAAGATTAATAGTCCTTGATTGTTTTGGCTGAGGTGAGAAAGGGGGAGGACTTGAAAGGTGTTTTCTTGGAGGAATTGGGTTTCAATGATGTTGGTTTGAACGCCGCCGGGATTCCACCGTTGGGGGACTATGGCTGTGACTTCGATATTTGGTGCTAGCTGGGAAAGGGCGCGGAGTTTTTGGCGGTTCAGGTCAACGATGTAGGTGTGGCTGGCGATGAGAATTTTCATTGGTCATTTGTCCTTGGTCATTGGTCATTGGTCATTGGTCATTGGTTCTGAGATAATTCGTCTCGCCAGCTATAGATTTGGCCGTCGTTGGCGTTGGCTTGGATGAGGGTAATTAGGGCGCTGAGAAATCCCAGGGTATAGAAGCTGAAGCGGACGATCGCGTGGCGCAAAGATGGGGTTTTGTAGCAAGGGGGATTACCCAGGACGTGACAATCGAATAACCGGGCGAAAAATCTCCGGGATTGATTGGGGGTGAGGTTTTTTAGCCCCATAAAAAAGTGATTGTGATAGAAGGTGATTTGGTATTGGAGACTACGGGTGCTGATATCGTGACAACCGCCAGTTTCTTCCCCGAGGTGAACTAAGTGGGCTTCTGGGTCGTACCAAATTTGATAGCCAGTTTGGCGTAACCGCAGGCAAAAATCTGATTCTTCGCGTACCGCTGAACCGCGAAACCGTTCGTCAAACTGTAGTCCATGCTCAGAAAATATGGCGCGGCGAAATGACATATTACAACCCCGGACTGAGAGGACTTGCTGGGGTTTGACGGTATGTACTAAGTCGATGTAGTACCAAGCGATACCGGGGTCCATTGCTTCTGGGGGTAGGTCTTGTATGGTTAAATTGCCCCCAGAGTCGCTCAGCTTCATCCGGTCAAAGACTCGTCCGGCTACGGCGCCTACTGCTGGTTTTTCTAGATAGTTGCGGGCGTGGGCTTTGAGAAAATCTGGGGGTAATTTTACATCATCGTCGATAAAGAGGATGATTTCTCCTTGAGCGCGGCGCACGGCGTAGTTACGGGCTCCGGGTAAGCTGGCCCAGGTGACGCGAAATAAGCGAATTTTCTCCGAGGAGGCCATGTCGCTGAGATAGGCGGCAATTTCTGGGGTGTGGGTGCGGGTTTGGTCAACTACGATGATTTCCAGGTGGGGATAGTCTTGGGCGAGTAAGTCGGCGATGCTATCGCGCAGGGGCTCTTCCCGGTTGTAGGTGGGGACGATCGCGGAAATTAATGGCCATTGGGTATCCATAGTTTGGTTTCGTTTCCATCCCGGAAAGGGATTATGGTAAGTTTGGGGCTTTTAAGCCATTCTAGTTTCATTTCCATCCCTGTAAGGGGTTCCAGTTTTGGGGCGATCGGAGTTTGACATTGAGTTCGGTTCTGGAGCCGCCGCTTTTCGCTCCGGCGTTTTGAGCCCATTCACGGCGCCAATGGCGCACTGGATTCGGTTTTTCCCCATTTACAGCCTGTTCAGAAATAATCTGAACGTCTCTCAAAGTCCCTCTCCCTACCTGGGAGAGGGATTTAGGGTGAGGGCAATGTGTTAAGCGATTGGTGAACAAGCTGTAACTGGGCGATGAATGTGGCGATTTGTCTCAGACTACTCGATCGCGTCATCACCATCCCAAAGCTGCAAATGGCTAATCCTTCTCACTTGGGATGGGGATAGATGTGGCCGATGGCGGCGCACAATTCTCGTTCATTCTTGCAGTTGTGGATGATTTCGCATTCAATCCCTCACTCCCCCTCCTCAATCAAGTATCCCCACCCTCACCCCAAAACACATCTTCGTTCGGTCTCTGATATCAAGTCCGGGGGCATCGTTCGGACAATTCCGGGGCAACCACTCTTGGATTGCCCCTACCGTAGGGGCGATCCAAGAGTGGTCGCCCCCTCAGTTATTCACAAACGAAGAAACAATCCTATTTGAGATTGAGCCGGGACATTACAGAGGCACAGAGGGCAACCACCGCCCGTCTGTACTTCCTTGCCCTCTGTGCCTGAAGGTTCTTTATAAAGAGAATTGGAAAATTACAAGCATCATTTAAAAGATAGATTTATATTGGAAGAGTCGCCCAGACCCAACCATCGCCTATCTGTTTGCACATGGGCTATTTTTACCATTAACTATCCCCTGAATAATAGTGATGTTTGGCGATGCTTACCAGAAAAATTTACCAGGAGGATAAAAACCAATGTTCTGGTACTTTCACGGCTTCGTAATTAACGTTAATACTGGGTTGTATAACGTCATAATGACCGCCAGTGATGTGGTATTATTATCCTTGGTGGCTCGCCTGTCGCTGGGCAGCAACCGGGGGCAGCAACCGGAGGCAGCAACCGGAAACAGCAACCGGGTTGCTCCCACCCAAGACCTTTCTTTGCTGTTGAGGATGCGGAGATTGACGCCGAAACCAGGTTCCCTGTTCGGTGGAGAAACCGGGTTTGTTAACTTATCGGTTATGATGCGAAAATTGGCAGATAAACCAGCTTTTTTTAACTGGTTGAAGCCCGGTTGGCTGGGTGTGGCAGGAATTATCGGAGAAAACCAGTTTATTTACCTAATTTTTGGCCTGGTTTGGCTCGGATTAACTGGCGGGGTAACTGCCGGTCTGTTGGGGGAAAATAGATTTGGCATCGTGCGGCTGTTATGCGATGGTTTATTTTGGCATGGTTTTGCCGTGATGGCGGGTTTGGCTTGGCTGTTGTGGCGGCGTGAGCCTCTGGTTGCCCGCACCTGTTGCCTAGGGGCGATTATGGTAGCTGCTCTTGGTATTTACGCTTTTAGAATCGAACCTTATTGGTTAGAGATATCTCGCGTTCAGCTCAAAACCGATAAGCTGGAGCAACCGGTAAAGATTGTAGTAGTGGCAGATTTGCAGAGTGATGTTTTTGGCGAATATGAGCGGAAATCGTTACGATTAGGTAACGATGCCAAAGGTGATATAATTCTATTTGTGGGCGATTATGCCCAAGAAAGTGAATATCATGTAAGAGACAAATCTCTACAGGATTTCAAAGCGGCTCTCCAAGAAATTAATATCAGGGCTCCCCAGGGGATATATGCAGTGCGGGGAAATCTAGAAACAGGATATGATTGGACTCCAGTTTTTGCCGGGTTGCCGGTCCGGTTGGTTGAGCAGACGGAGACGATCGAGCTGCCCAACCTTTGTCTGACTGGTCTGAGTTTAACCGATTCAGAGAATACCCAATTATTTATTCCTGACTGTGGCGCTAAATTTCACGTAGTTTTCGGTCATGTGCCGAACTTTGCTTTGGGGGATGTGCGGGGAGATTTACTGGTTGCGGGTCATACTCACGGCGGTCAAATTCGACTGCCTTTTATCGGACCATTGGCCACAGCTTCGGAGATTCCCCATAAGTGGGGAGCGGGGATAACAGATTTGGGGAATGGCCGAACTTTATTCGTGTCTCGCGGGATTGGCATGGAACGGGGTTTTGCCCCTAGGTTTAGGTTTTTGTGCCGTCCGGAGTTGGTGATTATAGAATTGCTACCAGCATAGTGTGTTTGGGTCTGACAAAAGGAAAGCGTAGATGCAAAAAATTATTGGGTTTGGGTTCCTGGTGGTGTTGGTAGCAGTATTAGTGGCGGTGGCTGGTTGGCAGCGGGGAATATCTTCACCAATGGTGACGCCAGAGCCATCACCATTGGTGACGCTAGAGCCAGATCTAAAAAAACACAATATACCAGTGGTGGCGGCGCAGATAGAGGGGATAGAAGCGCCCCGAGTGGAACCGATGCGGCTGATGGCGGATGTGGCGGCTTTGGCTGGTGAACGCTATGAGGAAGAGGAGCGACAGCTAGCTCGGAAATATATCATCAGCCAGTTACGATCGGCGGGGTGGGAACCGCAACAACAGGAGTTTGAGGAAGGGATGAATATCTACGCCGATCGTCCCGGGGCGGACCCGCAAGCGGGGGCGATTTTGGTGGGAGCGCATTATGATACAGTGGCGCTGTCTCCAGGTGCTGATGATAATGCTACCGGAGTGGCGGCGGTGTTGGAAATTGCCCGCCTGTTGGGGAAACAGGAAACTGCCAGAGGTTTACGGGTGGCTTTTTTTGACTCGGAAGAGGTGGGACTGTTTGGCAGTATGGAGTTTGCTGCCACTCCGGAGTTAACACAGGACCTGCGCGGCGTGATTATTGCCGATATGCTCGGTTATGCTTGTCATACCGCCGGTTGCCAAAGCTATCCCGTGGGAATTCCGGCATTTTCTGACAAAGGGGATTTTCTGGCAGCGATCGGGGATACGGAACACTTGCCCCTGCTGCAAGCCTTTCAGGGGGAGTTTCCGGGGACGCCACCAGTGTTTAGTTTGCCGGTGCCTTTCAAAGGGATGCTCGCTCCCGATACCATGCGCAGTGATCATGCGCCTTTTTGGTATCAGAATATGGGGGCAGTGTTGCTCACAGATACGGCCAATTTTCGTAATCCCCATTACCACGAACCCACGGACATCACCACCAGCCTCGATCGCCCTTTCTTCTTTGGTGCCGTCCAGCTCATGGTAAATGGCACTACCGCTCTCCTGGGTAGCACCGAAAGTCTTGTCACGCCGGAACTTCCCCCGACTATGCCCGTAAATTAGGGTTGTTTGTGAGGATTGACGAGAATATTTTTCTCAAATATTTCCGATATCTTCACAAGTTATTCACAAAGTTGTGATTAGGGAAAAACCTTGGTCTTCGCAGATGGTATGACAGCACCTCCTTGGGGAAATTTTCCCACAGGTGCGGGCAACTCCGGGAGGGAAAATACCTCCAGATGCCCTCAATAAGACCATCGTAAAGGAGATAGGTGCTATGTGCTAAGGGGGGGGTGTATATTGGGAAGATGCGGGAGGGGGCAGGGATAATTTTCCCTATGCACCAGGATTTTTGCCATCTTCGGGGCTGGGTCGCTCGGCAGCCCCCAGATTTGGCCATTTCCTGGACAGTAGCACCCCGAAACGGCTAAAATTAGGCTAGAATTGCCCGGAGTGGTCAGCTAATAAAAGAATCGCGGGGAAGCTATGATGAAAATCACCGTTTTTCCGGATTTCGATCGCTAGATTAAATGTTCAAAATCACAAGCACATTAAGAAAAAATAAATTATACTGCTGATATAGGGTTTAAATGGGGATCGTTAGCGCCCAAGGGGAAATATGCTAGTGCAGGGTAATTTTTACAAATTCACCATATCTGAGATTTTTTATCAAATATGGCATAGCGGCCAAATTACCTACCACCATCGCTGGGGTTTGATGTCCGCGCTGATGCAAGATTCACTGAATCAAGAAGAACGAGAAGCCATCGATCGGCTGCTGCACGCCGTGCGACGGGGATGGCTGAGGTTGGTTGATTAATCCCACAGTCCATGTCACCAGGTATGAAATTGGGTGGTGCGGCAACCGGCGGTTAAAATTCCCCTGGTAGTGCCACCAGTGTTATATTGCTCCAGGGATCCGTTTGATTGATTATCGTTTATTTTCAACATTATGACCTATTTCTTGACCGAGAGTGATGAGGGGCAAGAAATAGGTCATTGGATATGATTGAGGCTGGATTGACGGTGCAAGACAGATTTAGACGGAACTCGCTGCACACAGACAAAGCAGCGACCAAGCACCAAAAGAAGATAGCATAGAAACATCAAGCTGGTAAAGACAAACTAATGAGGGGTAACACACCTCACTGAAGCCGGGAATTTTCCAGGTGGAGAGGAAGAAAATGGAGAAAAGCAAGTGACGGTGGCGAGCCAAGCCTTACCAGAGTAGAGTTTGTAGCTTCATGGGGCGATTGCCCTTGGCGAGAGGGATTGGTAGCTGCTATCTTGCAGTTATGGCAAGACTGGCAATTGGCTTCTCGCTGACGATGGCTCTACGCCGAACCGTTAGGTCAGCTCCGCGTCCTAGCGGTTCGTCCCAATACCGCCAGCCGGGAAGTAGTTGATCACATATTGAAGCAACTCGGTCAAGGCTATGTCGGAATGCCCCGTTTGCAAAAACGAATACACAGAAGGAAGCCTGAAGATTTGCCAAAATTGCGGCTGGGATTTGACGCCGGATGGTAGTTTGGCGCAGTTACCGGAACAGTCTCGGCAGCATCAAGCCGCACAATTGGAATGGGCGAGGCAAATGTGGCGACAGCGAGAGGGAGGGAAAATAGCGCGAGAGGAGTTGGAATGGAAAGTGGCAGAAATTCAGGGGAAACTGGTGCAGGTTTGGGGACGGGTGGAACAGGGGAATAAAGAGCGATCGGACCTGCACCATCAAATCGGGCAAATCTTGGGCGGGTTGGAGATGGTGCAAAGAGAGCGGGCAGATTTAGGAACCCATTTAGCCTCAGAACTGAGCCAGATCAAAACCGAATTAGCCCAAATTCGACCTGTTCTTGACCAATTCCACTATGACCAGAGCCAATGCCAAGAACGCCTAGAAGCACTGGGCAGCCACTTGGACAAATCCCTGGCGGCACTCTCTCACCAGGAAAACGGCAGCGATCGCCCGCCAGAACATCGAGATCATGTGGATATCCTCACAGCTCAGTTAAGCGACCTGAAAGGGAAATTGGCGCAATATCAGCAAGAACGGCTGAAACTCCAAGAACAGTTAGAGCGGGAACGCAAACAACGCCAGTTTCTCCAGGTGCAAATTCAGCAGTTGAAAGAAAGCCTAGCCTCCGCACAGCAGCAAATGGCAGCGGAAGCGGCAGCCAGTGGCATCGACCTGTTAATTCACGCCTTGGCATCTCCCTCAGAATCGATGCAGCGAGTAGCTTATGCCTTGTTGCAGCAAAGTCAATCGCCCAAAGCAAAACAGGCCATAGAAGCTTATAAGCCTTACCGTTTGTTTAGTTGTCTGCGCGTCCTTGACCACGGGGTAGCGGTGCGATCGATTGCCATCAGTCCCAACGGCAATGCCATTGCCAGCGGTAGCAACGATAAAACTGTGAAAATCTGGGATTTGAACACCGGTGCCCTACTGAGAACCCTCGCTGGTCATCACGACTCCGTGACCTCTGTGAGCATCAGTCCCGATGGACAACTTTTAGCCAGTGGCAGCGGCGACAATACGATTAAAGTGTGGCGGTGGGAAGCTGGGCAGTTAGTTTGTACCCTCAAGGGACATACTGCCTGGGTGACTACCGTGGCTTTCAGCGGTGATGGTAAGATGTTGGCTAGCGGTAGCGCCGACAAGTTGATTAAAATCTGGGACCCCCTCTCAGAAAAGCTGTTGTGTAATTTTTTCGGCCACGCCAATGCGGTGCGGTCTGTGGCCATCAGTCCCCAAGGCAATATTCTGGCATCGGGGAGCAATGACAACACAGTGAAAATCAGAAATATTCGCACCGGGGAGCTGCTACATTCTTTAACCGAGCATTCGGGTTCGGTGTGTAGTGTGGCCATCAGTCCCGATGGCAATACCCTGGTGAGCGGGAGCAATGATACCACGGTGAAAATTTGGAATTTGGGGACGGGAAAACTGCTGCATTCTTTGAGTGAACACGCTAGCGCGGTGACTTCCGTGGCGGTGGGTAACGGCAATACTGTAGCTAGTGGCTCCGATGATGGCACGATTAAAATTTGGAATCTGGAAATGGGTAGGAGCATTCATACTATTGAGGGTGTCACGATGCCAGAATGTGGCCACCAGGGTTATGTACTCTGTACGGCGATCGAACCGCAAGGAATGGCGATCGCCAGTGGCTATGACGACGGCACCGTAAAGATTTGGGGCGTCGATAGCGTAGTAAAATAGCAATCAGAGTGAACGATCGCCATGCCTTCCATTTGTCCAATTTGCGCCACGGAATTATCTTCAACCCTGACTCCACGGCCACAAAGTCCCAAGGGGGAAGTCCACACCTGTCCCGTCTGTGGCTGGGATGTGACTCCTCTATCCCCGGAAACTGCTGCGGCAGAAAATCGGCATTTAATTTGGGCACAGGACCTGTGGCAGCAATCGCGATCGCTCCACGAACAGCTCGAATCCTACCAATTGCGCCTAGAACAACTCCAAGAAGAAAAAACCCAGCTCCAAGACCAGCTCCAACAACTGTTATCCTCCTCAGAACCATCCCACCCCAACCCAGCCTCCCCACCGCTTCAGAGTCTAGAAGCCCGCCTAGACCACCTGCAATCCCAACTCCTCGACGCCAAAGAAGAACGCCAACAACTGCAATATCAGATATCCGAGCAGTTACAACAGCAAGAAGCCGTTAACCGCTACGTCGCCGTTCTGCGCTATCAGTTCATCGAGTGCCAATCCACCCTCACCGGTCATTCTGACTGGGTGAGTGCGGTAGCTATCAGCCCTGACGGCGAAACCCTTGCCAGTGCCAGTTTAGACCATACCATCAAACTCTGGAATCTCAGCCGCAAACAAGAAATCCGTACCCTTGCCCACAACGCCCCGGTTAATTCCGTCGCCATTAGTCCCGATGGATTGAGTGCGATCGGCGCCACTTTGGACAAAAAGATTAAAATCTGGCACATCAGAACCGGCAAAATGCTCCACGAATTGACCGGACATGATGCCTTGATTCACACCGTCGCCATCAGCCCTACAGGCGAAATCCTCGCCAGTGCCAGTTTAGATAAAACTATCCGATTGTGGAATGTCAAAACCGGGGCTAATATTGGCATCCTCACTGGTCATCAGGAAGCGGTGCAGTCCGTTGCTTTTTCGCCTGATGGCCAAATCATCGCCAGTGGCAGTCTCGATAATACTATCAAACTGTGGAATGCTAACACCCTCGCGGAAATCTGCACCTTAAACGGCTCTTCTGATTGGTTGAATTCTGTTGCCATTAGCCCCGACGGTCAAACTTTAGTCACTGGTAGCGATGACGCCACGATTAATTTGTGGACTCTCCGACCGGGAGAACGACTTTTAACCCTCAAAGGCCATTATGGCGCTGTTAATTCTGTGGCTGTGAGTGCTGACAGCAAAATTATCGTCAGTGGCAGTTCTGATATGAATGTGAAACTGTGGAATCTCAGAACTGGTCAGGAAATCCGCAACTTAGCAGGACATAATAGTTTAGTTTTATCCGTGGCGATCAGCGCTGACGGTCAGACTATAGCTAGTGGTAGTGCTGATCATACGATTAAAATTTGGCGGGTGCCTTTTTAGGGGTCTCAGCGGCAGAAATGGGCTTTCTCGACCGGTTGGCTGCTTCTCAATCGGTTTGTCTAATCGGTGCGATCGGTGATTTTAATCCACAACCAGGCGATGAAACTAAACAACAAAGCCGCCATTAAGCTATACCCTAGGGAGATGAGCGGCCCCGACCAAGAGGCGGAAAGGCTGGGTTGGAGTTCCACGGTGGTGATGCTATTTCTGTCTGGTGGGGTGGTGGGTTCTGTGGTCAGGACTTCCACGGGTACGATGACATAGGGAAACTGCGCCGATAGGGAGGAAACTAGGGCTGCTGCACCCAATCCCCATCCGAATATGGTGATGTTATTCTGAAATCGGCGCTCTTGTCTGGCTCGCTCGACTTCTACCAGGCTGCGAATCGTGGCGATCGCCAACTCTAACCGCTGTAACCCCGGTCTCAGATTCTCATAATCTTTTTCCACTTGCCGCCCGTATTTTTTGGCGACCAGATCGCTAAAATTAGCTAAAAATGTGACGTTAGCAGCTCTGGGCACTGTACCCAACTCGGCTACTTGTAACCTTTGGGCAATATTTTCTATCACCTTTTGGTAGTTGTCCAGGTTAATCGCGATCGTCCGACTTTGGTCAGCTAAATAATCCACATCAATATTGTACTTTTGACTAATCTTTATGCCTAGATTCAGGGTCTCCTGAAGCGTTGGCAGGGGTAAAGTTTGATGATTTTCCTCATAAATAGTTCGCAAACAATCCTGAATTGTGCTAGCATAAGATTTTAGTCTTTTTTTCAGGAACCGTCCTTGCTCGTAAGCCCACATAATTTTCGCCCGATAACCAAATAACCGCATCCACTCAGAAAATAACTCGGCTCCTTGTTTGGCGGCAGTCGCATCGGGATATAGGATAATCATCACATGATGGTTTTGAAAAATGGGCGTTGCTGTACCAGGAGATTGATGATGATTAGCCGGGATATCTGGCACTCCCGATTTAAACCGCCACAGTTCAAAAGCAGTCCCGCCGAAAATTTGGCCTTGTCCTTGATAATCATTGTCCCAGTTAGCATCTGGGATTAAGGATTTGTAACAGCGTTTGGCAATATCGGCGGGAAGGTGAGAGCCAAATTGAGGCAACTGGGCGTAAATTAGCCAAGTTTGACCTAATGTTGGTTGGTGGTCAGAGATGCGGCGATCGATTTCCGCTTTAATCTCTTTAATTGATGGCTCACACCGTTGGAGTTCCTGTTGCTGATTAACTGAACAATCCAGCAATAATCCATACATATCGCTCATCCGCACCGGGTAATAAAAGCCTTGGTAACGTGCGGAATCATCGGCGACAAACTGTTCTAGGCGGTTCTGGTGCAGTTCCACATACTCTGGTTCAAAATCTAGGTTGTATGGCTCTAATTTTTGGTGCCATTCTTCTGGCAACTTGCGCCGAAAATTATCCCAATTAGCGGCGATTTTATCTGGGTTATCGCCGAAACTTTCCCGTAAATCATAGAGAAATAATTGCACAGTTGGGTAAATTAGATATTTCATAGTCATGTGAGGGCGATCGCCTGGGATATCATCAGCCAGCCGCCAGTGCCCCGAATATCTCTTGGGTTGGGGGTAATGCCCCCCAGCTCATCCGATTTTTAACCTATCCGGTTGGCGGTGTCATTCTATTTTGCCATAAAATGGCGATTTTTTGCCGCTTAGCTCAATTAATTAGGAAACCTCCCTCGGTTTTTCGCCATCTCCACATAAAAACCGGTCAGGGTAGATAATAAACCCACAATGACGCCCTCCTAATATGACTAATATATGGTCACATTAGAGAAGTAATTAGAAAATATTTTAATTCAATTGACATTATTGCACAATATTAATTTGACATAAATTAGCTATATTCAATGATATAATTAATTCAGTCAACCAAAGTAGAGGCCAACACATTGGATACACCAAATGCCAATTATGACCAACCTTGGAAAGAAGCGATAGAAGAGTATCTCGAATCATTCTTAGAGTTCTTTTTTCCCCAAGTGCATAGCCTAATAGATTGGTCGAAAGGATACGAATCCCTGGACAAAGAACTGCAACAAATTACCCCCACGGGTAGCAGTGGCGCACGAGAAGGGGATAAACTGTTCCAAGTGTGGCAGCGCAACGGGGACGAGACCTATATTTTGATTCACATCGAAGTCCAGAGTCAAGAAGACCCGGAATTTTCCGAACGGATGTATGTGTATCATTATCGGTCGTTTGACATTAACAAGAAAGTGATTAGTCTGGCGATTTTAGGAGACGATCGCCCCTCATGGCGACCCAAGTCATACAGTTACGAACTCGCCGACTGTGGCGTGACGTTTAAATTCCCCACCGCCAAACTCATAGACTATGAAAGCCAGTGGTCAACCTTGCAAGAAAGTCGCAATCCCTTAGCCTTCTTAGTGATGGCGCATTTAAGAACCAAAGCCACCACCGGTCAAGCCGAGGAACGGGAAACCCGTAAATGGGAGTTAGTGCAAAACCTCTATCAACGAGGTTATACTGAAAACGACATCATCCAGTTATTTCGCTTACTCGACTGGATGATGACCCTACCCGAATCACTGCAACAAAGTTTCGATACCAAACTCCAACAGTATCAGGAGGAACGAAAAATGCCGATTCTCAGCAATATTGAACGTCGCGCAATGGAAGCTGGTCGCCAAGAAGGTCGCCAAGAAGGAATGCTCCAAACGGCTCGCTCGGCTGTGTTGGAAGTGCTGACCGTGCGGTTTAATTCCGTGCCACTGGACTTGACTAACCGGGTGAATCAAATCGCCGATATCGCCATTCTCAAAGACCTGCTAAAACGGGCTATTTCTATCGGGTCTATTGCCGAATTTGAGCAAATTCTAGACGCCAATTCTCCGGCTAACTAATAGACTCAGCCTTTAGGACACGGTAGCTAGCTGCCGTGTCCTCATCCAGTTATTTCGATGGCTCGACTGGATGATGACGCTACCCGAATCACTGCAACAAAGTTTCGATACCAAACTCCAACAGGATCAGGAGTCACGAAAAATGCCGATTCTCAGCAATATTGAACGTCGCGCAATGGAAGCCGGTCGCCAGGAAGGAATGCAAACCGGTCTGCAACAAGGAATGCTCCAAACGGCTCGATCGAATGTGTTGGAAGTGCTGACCGTGCGGTTTAATTCCGTGCCACTGGACTTGACTAACCGGGTGAATCAAATCGCCGATATCGCCATTCTCAAAGACCTGCTAAAACGGGCTATTTCTATCGGGTCTATTGCCGAATTTGAGCAAATTCTAGACGCCAATTCTCCGGCTAACTAATAGACTCAGCCTCCAGGACACGGTAGCTACCTTGTCCTGGAAATCCTGCTAAAATATCGGGGTAGGGGGTAATTCCCAATACTCTGCCAAAGAATCGATTTTTTTCACACTTTTGTCCGGTCGATCGCACGTCATCACCATCCGAGCGAAATTAACAACTTCGGTATTGTTTTGATTCGATTTTCCCTGGGGAATATAACCTCTGCCATTACTGGTTATACCCAGTTGCTGCTCTAGGAGATTTTTCGGCGGCAACCGATGATATAATTGCTCTCCATCTAGAGGCGCCAGTTTTGTCATTGCTTCTTGATAAAGAAGCTTTAAAGCGGGATTGGCTGCGGCAATTGCCTCGATGTCAGCGATAATGGTTGAGTCCTCATCCTCATCAACCGACCGATCGCCCAGAGCATCACCCACCTCGCCTAAAGCATACAGTTCGTCATCCGTGAGGGCAGGTTCTAGCTGGTAGAGGGCCAGCAAAAAAGCCAGTAAAGTTTTGTCAAAATTGGTTGTCATTGGGCGGTAAAGGGGTTTAAATTACGATTAAAGCGGCAACTATGGCTCAGCTCCCGAACCAACTGGTTTGGTCAACGGGTTGAGGGAGCGGATGAGCGGGCTACTCTCATATTAGCGCCTGGAGGGGAAAATGAAAAGAGCCTTAGTCGTGGGCATTAACTGTTATCTCAAGCTAGGAAGACTCCGCACTCCCGCTAATGATGCCAATGCGGTGGCCCAACGACTGCGCGAAATTGGCTTTGACGAAATCAGAGGGTTGCCCTCCCCAGCCACAAGTGAGGCTGGGTTGTGGGTCGATCCAAATCCAGATAGACAGGTATCTAGTAGGGAGTTAGAAAATGCGATCGAGTGGTTATTTGCCATCGGTGAGGATAAAAGCAACATCCCCGAAACCGCCTTCCTCTTTTTTGCCTGACATGGGTTGCGATATGAAAAACGTCACAGAAGTAAAGGCTTTTTAGCCACCACCAAATCTACCAAAAATGACAGCGATTCTGGTAAAAATGACAAATGGTATCAATGGGGTGTCTCTCTCGTTGATTTACGACAAATATTAGAGCAAAGTCCTGTAAAACGGCAAATCGTCATTTTGGACTGCTGTCATGGGGGAGAAGTCTTTAATTATCAAGAAATTGACCCCGGAAATTCAGAAATTGTGACGCGCTGTTTAATGTCAGCTTGTGCCGCGAATCAATCCGCTTTTGAACCAATAGAAGGAGACCACAGCTATTTTACCGCTACTTTATTGGAAGGCTGGCAACAATCTAAGCTGATTAGCACTTACACCTTATGGGAGTATGTCGATGCCAACTTTAAGTATAAGCTGCAAGATGTCAGGCGGAATGATTTAAACAACCAAGATTTGTACCAAAAGCCAAAATGTAGCAATCGAAACGGTGAACTTATCCTGTTTGTCCCAGAGGTATATCCGGGAACCCATCCAGATATTATTGAAAAAGGGTTTAATCCCTATAAAGGGTTAGAGGCATTTCAAGAAGCAGATGCCCCATATTTTTTTGGTCGCGGCAAGTTAACGATAAATTTAGTGAATTTGATTCACGACCACCCTTTTCTCGCAGTTTCGGGCAGTTCCGGTAGTGGTAAATCCTCCGTCGTCCGAGCCGGGTTAATTCCGGCATTAAAGAAAGGCAGCACCTTTTCCGAGACGGCAAACTGGAAAATTTATGAACCCTTTCAACCCGGAGAGAACCCCATCGCCAGTTTAGCACAAGTTTTGGTAGATGAGAATCTCTCCCTAGAACAAGTAAACGCAGAACTTGCCCAAGGTGCGGCAGGACTACAACGGCTGATTTCCCAGACCAACCGCCCTTGTGTGTTAGTGGTGGACCAGTTTGAGCGACTGTTTACCCAATGTCCAAGTGATAAACGGCAGCAATTTTTGGATTGCTTGTGCGGGGCGATCTCTTCCTCCCCCATTACTAAGGAGGGTTCGGGGGGATATCCCTCGGTGACTCAGGAAGATGGAGAAAAATTCTCCCTCCGGGTAGTCATCACCATCCGGGACGACTTTTTGGGCAAATGTGCCGAATATCCCCAACTGTTGAAACTGATTAACATCAATAAGGAAATAGTTGGCCCAATGAACGAGGGGGAATTACGGGACGCCATCAGCAAACCCCTGGAAAAAGTCGGCGTTGACATCCCTCCAGACCTGGAAAACCTCATGGTTGCAGATGTGCAGAAATCCCCTGGCAGTCTGCCCCTATTGCAAGATCTGCTCCAGCAAATGGTGGCCCTACAGTATAAAGAGCGGCGATCGTTGACCGTCCAAACCTATCAAGCCGATGACATAGGCGGCGTCCAAAAAGCCCTACAAAAGCGAGCAGAGAAAGTCTATCAGCCCCTGACCGACGAACAAAAGAAGATTACCCGGAGTATATTTCTCAAACTCACCCAGACCCAACTGGGAGAAAACACCACAACCACCGCCCGCCAAGTCCGCAAATCCGAGTTAACCGGCTTACCCCCCGCCCCGGAACAGGTGGAAATTGTGTTAGAGAAATTAGAAGCAGCGCGGTTAATCGTCACCCGGGAACTCAAAGCCATAAGGAACCCAGAGGATAAAATCACCGTGGTGGATGTGGCCCACGAATCCCTCATCAGTAACTGGGAGCAATTAAAACAGTGGGTCAACGAAAACCCCGAAGTGAGGCGGCAACAAGAGGACATCCAAGCCAAAGCCCAAGACTGGGAAGACAAAGGCAAACGCCGCGAGGGATTGCTCAGGGGATTAGATTTAGGTGAGGCAGAGGCATTTGTCCGACGCTATGGCGAAACCTTTCCTCTATCCGCCCCCGCCCCAGAGTTTGTGAGAACCAGCATCCGCCAGCGACGCATCACCCGCATTGTCAGTATTAGTGCAGTTGCGGCAGTGTTGACAGTGGTAACGGGACTCTGGCTGAATGCCCAACGCCAAGCTACCATTGCCAACTTACGAGCCAAAGCCGCCCAGGCGCAAAATTTGCTCACCAGTCCCCAACCGTTAGAGGGAGTATTGCTGGCCATCCAGGCGACGGGAGAGAGTCAAGACCAATTGGGGCAGGTTATGAGTTCAGTTCAAGATAGCTTGCTCGAGAGCATTCAAACCCTCCGAGAACAGAATCGCCTGCGCGGCCATCAGAGTTCGGTCTTAGCCGTAGCCTTCAGCCCGGACGGCCAGACCATAGTCAGTGGCAGTGCAGACAACACCCTGCGCTTGTGGAACCGCCAGGGAGAACCCATCGGCGAACCCTTCCGAGGCCATCAGGATTCGGTCTGGGCCGTAGCCTTCAGCCCGGACGGCCAGACCATAGTCAGTGGCAGTTTGGACAACACCGTGCGCTTCTGGAACCGCCAGGGAGAACCCATCGGCGAACCGTTGCGCGGCCATCAGAGTTCGGTCTTAGCCGTAGCCTTCAGCCCGGACGGCCAGACCATAGTCAGTGGCAGTGCAGACAACACCCTGCGCTTGTGGAACCGCCAGGGAGAACCCATCGGCGAACCCTTCCGAGGCCATCAGGATTCGGTCTGGGCCGTAGCCTTCAGCCCGGACGGCCAGACCATAGTCAGTGGCAGTTTGGACAACACCGTGCGCTTCTGGAACCGCCAGGGAGAACCCATCGGCGAACCGTTGCGCGGCCATCAGGGTTCGGTCAATGCCGTAGCCTTCAGCCCCGACGGCCAGACCATAGTCAGTGGCAGTGATGACAACACCCTGCGCTTCTGGAACCGCCAGGGAGAACCCATCGGCGAACCGTTCCGAGGCCATCAGAGTTCGGTCAATGCCTTAGCCTTCAGCCCGGACGGACAGACCATAGTCAGTGGCAGTTATGACAGCACCCTGCGCTTGTGGAACCGCCAGGGTGAACAAATCGGGGTACTGCGCGGTCATCAGTATCCGGTCATGGCCGTAGCCATCAGCGCCGATGGCCAGACCATAGTCAGTGGCAGTTGGGACAACACCCTGCGCTTGTGGAACCGCCAGGGAGAACCCATCGGCGAACCCTTCCGAGGCCATCAGGGTTGGGTCAATGCCGTAGCCTTCAGCCCCGACGGCCAGACCATAGTCAGTGGCAGTTCAGACAACACCCTGCGCTTGTGGAACCGCCAGGGAAAACCCATCGGCGAACCGTTGCGCGGCCATCAGGGTTGGGTCAATGCCGTAGCCTTCAGCCCCGACGGCCAGACCATAGTCAGTGGCAGTTTGGACGACACCCTGCGCTTGTGGAACCGCCAGGGAGAACCCATCGGCGAACCCTTCCGAGGCCATCAGGATGAGGTCAGGGCCGTAGCCTTCAGCCCCGACGGCCAGACCATAGTCAGTGGCAGTAATGACAACACCCTGCGCTTGTGGAACCGCCAGGGAGAACCCATCGGCGAACCCTTCCGAGGCCATCAGGATGAGGTCAGGGCCGTAGCCTTCAGCCCCGACGGCCAGACCATAGTCAGTGGCAGTGATGACAACACCCTGCGCTTGTGGAACCGCCAGGGAGAACCCATCGGCGAACCGTTCCGAGGCCATCAGAGTTCGGTCAATGCCGTAGCCTTCAGCCCCGACGGACAGACCATAGTCAGTGGCAGTGGGGATGCTACTCTGCGCTTGTGGAACCGCCAGGGAGAACCCATCGGCGAACCCTTGCGAGGCCATCAGAATCCGGTCAATGCCGTAGCCTTCAGCCCCGACGGCCAGACCATAGTCAGTGGCAGTGCAGACAACACCCTGCGCTTGTGGAACCGCCAGGGAGAACCCATCGGCGAACCGTTGCGCGGCCATCAGGGTTGGGTCAATGCCGTAGCCTTCAGCCCCGACGGACAGACCATTGTCAGTGGCAGTTGGGACAACACCCTGCGCTTGTGGCAGGTGGGTGATTGGAAACATTGGCTGCAAATTGCCTGCAATCAGTTGCAGTATCATCCGGTTTTGGTAGCCCCAGAAACCGATGTTGCTCGGGAAGCTGGCGAAACCTGTCAAAAATATGCCTGGAATTCCACCGAATCGGCACAATTTCTCGTCCGTCACGGCAAGGCTTTAGCCCGGGATGGCGATTTCCCGGGGGCAGTGACTCAGTTCAAACGTGCCTTGAAACTGGACGACACCCTCGACCTGGACCCGGAAGCGGAAGCCAAACGCCTTGCCGTTCCCGCTTTGATAGCACAAGGGGAACAGTTGGCCCGCGAAGCCCGAGTAGAGGAAGCAATAGGGAAATTCCAACAAGCCTTGAAACTGGACGACTCCCTCAACCTCAACCCGGAAGCAAAAGCCATCGAAATTGCCACCTCCACGTTAGTGAAACAAGGGGAACGACTCGCAGAGAAGGGTCAAATTGACGAAGCCATTGCCAAATTCCAACAGGCGGTGAGTCTGGACGGCACCCTTAACCTGGACCCGAAAGCGAAAGCCACCGAACTCGGCGTCCCCGTTTTAGTGAAACAAGGCAAAGAACTCGCCGCAGAGGGTAAAGTTGACGAAGCTGCCGAAAAATTCCAAGCAGCCTTGAAATGGGACGATACCCTGGAACTGAACCCGAAATCGGAAGCCATTCAAATTGCCACATCTGCATTAGTAGAACAAGGTAAACAACTCGCCCGCCAGGGTCGCGTGGATGCAGCCACCGAAAAATTCCAACAAGCCTTGAAACTGGACAACACCCTCAACCTCAACCCGGAAACGGAAGCGAAACAAATTGCTGCTGCGGCTGTGCTGGAGAAGGCAAAGCAATTGGTTAAACAACAGAAGTATAAAGCCGCGATAGAGGCTTATACCGAAGCCCAGAAAATCGATTCAACAGTGAAAATTTCTGCCCAAAATTGGAATGAAATCTGTTGGTATGGCAGTTTGCGCGGTGAGGCGGCGGCAGTGCTTGCCACCTGCGAAAAAGCGGTAACTTTGGCACCGAAATCTGCCGGATATCGAGCCAATCTGGGAATTGCCAAAGCCCTCACGGGAGATACGGAAGGCGCGATTAAAGATTTTGAAACCTTTATCCAATTGAGTGAAAATGAAGCGAGCAACGAACAAGTGCAGGGTTATATTGATGCCCTCCGCGCTGGGGAAAATCCCTTCACCGAGGCAGAGATTAAACGATTGCTAGGGGAATGAGCTTGACCTCACCCCTAGCCTCTAAATTTGCTAAAATAGCCAATCCGTTAAAAAAACTTACCCAAATTTATCGAGCTATGTCTCTACCCCTCGAACAGTACACCGTGAATTTGGCAGAAACCGGCGAGTTAGTTATCCCCGAAACCGTGCGGAAGCAACTTAACCTGCAACCGGGGGATTCCCTCACCCTAACTCTCGAAGATGATGGGAGTATGCGCCTGTTCAGCTTACGCAAATCCGTCCAAAAACTCCAAGGAATTTTTAAAGATATTGCCCCAGGTGTTAGCCAGGGGGACGAACTGATTCAAGAACGGCGTGAGGAAGTATAGTGAGAGGGGGAAGCATGACTCAAAATCCGATTGCAGTATTGGATGCCTCAGCCTTACTGGCTTACCTGCAAGGTGAACCGGGTGCGGATGACGTTGCCGATGTTTTGCTTCAAAAAGCAGCGATTAGTGCTATAAACTGGGCAGCCGTAGTAGGGTGGGCAGTGCCTCAACGCGGCGTCTCTTCATAAGTAGCAGTATTGGGCACTGCCCACCCTACCCATCCACCAGCTATAATTGATAATTGATACTTAATAATTGATAATTTGGGGCTATAATTGTTAATTGTTAATTGTTAATCATTAATTATGAAAGTGGTAAAACAGGCAGTAAATCTGGGATAACATAATCATCAAAAAAACTAAATTAAAAAATATTAATCTATCAATTTGTGTCAATAATTATGCTACAATTAATTCAGTAAACTAAAAGAGTAGCCGAAATATTGGACACACCCAATGCCAACTATGACCAACCTTGGAAAGAAGCCTTAGAAGACTATCTCGAACCCTTCTTAGCCTTCTTTTTCCCGCAAGTTTATGAGGTAGTAGATTGGTCGAAAGGATACGAATCCTTGGACAAAGAACTGCAACAAATTACCCCCACGGGTAGCAGTGGAGAACGGGAAGGGGATAAACTCTTCAAGGTTTGGCAAAAGAATGGAGAAGAAGCCTATATCTTGATTCATATCGAAGTCCAGAGTCAAGAAGAAAGCCAATTTCCTGAACGGATGTACATCTACCATTATCGGTCTTTTGACATCCATAAAAAAGTGATTAGTCTGGCGATACTGGGGGACGATCGCCCCTCATGGCGGCCCCACTCCTACAGTTATAACCTCGCTGGCTGTTCCGTCACCTTTGAATTTCCCACCGCCAAACTGCTGGACTATGAAAGTCAGTGGGAGACCCTTAAAACCAGTCTCAATCCCTTAGCCTTTTTAGTGATGGCCCATTTAAAAACCCAAGCCAGCACCGGAAATGCCGAAGAACGGGAGCAGTATAAATGGGAGTTAGTACAGAACCTCTATGAACGAGGTTATACTGAAAATGACCTCATCCAGTTATTTCGCTTACTCGACTGGATGATGACCCTACCCGAATCACTGCAACAAAGTTTCGATACTAAACTCCAACAGTATCAGGAGGAACGAAAAATGCCAATTCTCAGCAATATTGAACGTCGCGCAATGGAAGCCGGTCGCCAAGAAGGTCGCCAAGAAGGAATGCTCCAAACGGCTCGATCAGATGTGCTGGAAGTGCTGACCGTGCGGTTTAATTCCGTGCCACTGGACTTGACTAACCGGGTGAATCAAATCGCCGATATCGCCATCCTCAAAGACCTACACAAACGGGCTATTTCTATCGGGTCTATTGCCGAATTTGAGCAAATTCTAGACGCCAATTCTCCGGCTAACTAATAGACTCAGCCTTTAGGACACGGTAGCTAGCTGCCGTGTCCTCATCCAGTTATTTCGCTTACTCGACTGGATGATGACCCTACCCGAATCACTGCAACAAAGTTTCGATACCAAACTCAAAAACTATCAGGAGTCACGAAAAATGCCGATTCTCAGCAATATTGAACGTCGCGCAATGGAAGCTGGTCGCCAAGAAGGTCGCCAAGAAGGAATGCAAGAAGGAATGCAAACCGGTCTGCAACAAGGAATGCTCCAAACGGCTCGCTCGGATGTGCTGGAAGTGCTGACCGTGCGGTTTAATTCCGTGCCACTGGACTTGACTAACCGGGTGAATCAAATCGCCGATATCGCCACCCTCAAAGACCTACACAAACGGGCTATTTCTATCGGGTCTGTTGCCGAATTTGAGCAAATTCTAGACGCCAATTCTCCGGCTAACTAATAGACTCAGCTTTTAGGACACGGTAGCTAGCTGCCGTGTCCTACCCCGCTAGAATTTGCGCTTTATCTTGCTAAAATATCGGTGTGGTGGCTAATTCCCAATATTCTTGCAGAAAATTCAGATTTTTTGCTGCTTTATCCGGTCGATCGCTCGTCATCACCATCCGACTTAAATTAACAACTTCGGTATTCTTCTGATTCGGTTTTCCCTGGGGTATATAACCTTTGCTACTACTGGTTATGCCAAGTTGCTGCTCTAGAAGATTTTTGGGCGGCAACCGATGATATAATTGTTCTCCTTCCAGAGGCGCCAGTTTTGTCATTGCTTCTTGATAGAGAGCATTTAACTCTGGATGTTTAGCCAAAATTTTGTTAATCTCTCCTAAAATCGCCGCATCTTGATCCGGGCGCAGTTCCAGGAGGGTTCCCAGATTATTTTGTAAATCCAAAACTTCCGCCCCGGTGAGAGGGGAGTCTAGACGGTACAGAGCCAACAAGAAAGCGAGTAAAGTTTTGTCAACGGAGGTATCCATAGAGTCGGGTTTGGCGTTATAATTGGGTGCCAGATAATTGTAGCTGATATTGTGTCAATGAAGAAGTGGCAAGCATTGAGTTTCAGGAGTTGGGGGGGTGGGGGTAAAGGCGATCGCGGCAATTTCCACCAGCAATGCCACTTGCTCAGAACTATCCCCTACCTGTGGGACTAATGCCACCGCTCGGTCAAAATCTCCGGCTTTGGCAGCTTGGCGGGCAATTTCCCATATGACTGAATATTTAATTGCTGTATCTCCAGTCACCCGATCGGCCATTACCAAAGCCGCATCTGCATTCCCTGCCCTAGCATAACTGATGGCCATCTGCTGAAACAATTTATTTTTCCATTCCGGCTCTGGGATAGTTTCTCCCAGTTGCGCCGCCTTTTCCCATTGGCAAATTTCTGTATAGGCGCCAGCGATCGCCCCCACCGCACTACTTAACTGCGATTCATTTTCTAGATTTTCCGCTGCTTCTAAACTTTCCCGAAAAATTTGATTAGCTCTTGCCGTTTCTCCGGCTTTGGCGAGGCTGACGGCGATTTGTGAGAATACCTGAATTCTATAGCTACTGTTTTTAGGGATTTTCTCCGCCATCTTCACGGCAAAATCATCATTGCCTTTTTGGGCAACCTGAATCGCAATATCCCCAAAAGCCTGTTCTTGTCGCCCGTACTTCTGGTCTATCTGGTTCACAATTTTTACAGTAACATTATAATTGTTCCCTGTGGCGGCGGCTAGGGCAATTTTATATAATATCCCATCTCCCTCGTTCAATGTATTGGTAATGCGCTGGGCAATTTTGGCTCCGTCCTCAAATTTTCCCGCTTGCATATAACTGAGGGCGATAGCCTCCCAAGCCTGATTTTGATATATTCCTGGTTCTAATTTTGAAGCAATTTCTATGGCTTGGTCATATTGACCCGTGGTAGCAAAGCTGCTGGCCACTACCGCCAGGGCATCTTCTTTGAGATAACTTTTAGTAGAATCTACGGGAATGCGGTTGGCAATTTCCAAGGCGAGATCAGGATGGCCATATCGGGCAATTGTCGAGACTATGGCAAATATCCCCCTGAGTCTCTCATCCTGATAACTCCCGGCTGATTTCTCTACGATTTCGGCTATTTGAAAAACCAATTCCATTTGGCCAGCGGCTGCATATTGTGCAGCGATATATGCCAAAATTTCTGGGGAAATCAATAAACCAGGATTTATTTCTCGGACAATCTCAAAACTCCGCTCGAAATCTTCAGCCTGGATATATCTAATCACAATTGCCTGCAACGCGGTGATGCGGCTGTAGTCATTGTAGGCTAGGTCAGCTATCTCATAGGCTAGGTAGAAAGTTTCAGCCGCCTTCTTCGCTGCGCCAGCGCGAGCATAGGACAAAGCGATCGCCGCTAGCGCCTGCGATTTCACCACAATCACATCCCCATTTTCTCCAGGGTTTAAAGATTTGACTATCTCCAGAGCCTTGTCAGCCAGGGCCACTGGCACCGATTTATCAGCCATGCCAATTAAAGCCTGACCTTTAGCAGTTTGATTTTCGATTTTTGCCACAATTTCCAGAGCTGCTTCGGCTTTGCCTTCTGCAAAAAAAGCTCTCGCCATTGCCTCTAAAACAATCCTGATAGTTTCTTCAACATACCCATCCCTATAATTATTATCAAAATTATTAGTTATGGCATCAGTGAGGGTGAAAACAGGAGCCGATTCTCCCACCTTGGCAAAAAGTACAGCTAGATAATCAATAATTTCATGGCTACTCAAACCGCCAGCGGTGCTAGCGGCATATTTAATCTCTTTGATAAAACCATTCATCCCTAGGGATAAAACTTCTGCCGCCCGTTCCGGTTGGCCAATTTCCGCATAAAGCAGCGCCAGTTCCGGGATTGGCCAATCCGTAGAATCATCATTAATGGTTTTGGCTAATTCTAGGGCTTGGGATAAGATTTCCAACCCTTTTTCTTGATGGGGAGAGACTGGATTTTGGGCGATGCTGGGGAAATGTAAGCCATCCACATCTTCTCGCAATACCATGAGGTTTGCGGGAGGGGTTGTGGCGACTGCCAGATGCAGGGGAGATAAAGCGGTCAATCCCACATATAGTAGCCCAAAGGTTGCCCCAAGTCCTTGATGGTGCATAGAATTGGCGACTCCGGCGCCCTGATAGTCATCAATGTATAATCAGTATCATACACCAAGAGTCTGCCAAAATCAATCACACCGATGGACTATATTACTATTCTGGGATTTGTCGCTGCCACCTGCACCACGGTGGCGTTTTTACCGCAAGTGATGAAAACTTGGCAGTCTAAATCCGCTAAAGATGTCTCTTTCGGGATGCTGGTATTTTTTTGTAGTGGCATTTTTCTCTGGTTTATTTATGGTGTTTTTATCAAATCCTCACCGGTAATTATCGCTAACCTACTCACCTTAATTCTCAATCTAATTATTTTATATTTGAAAATTAAGTACGAGTAGAAATATTGGCTCGCATCCAGCTTTGGAGACAATCTTGGTTTGGTAACAGGCCAGTCCAGCTACCCCGGGGTGGGAGATGCCATTGGGAGAATCAATCACCTCGACAGCTAAGGGATTGGGGATGCTAGAGCCGCCAAAAAGTCCCCTGGTGAGCGATAATCTCTCAGGGGACGATGCTTAAATGGCGTCAAACCGATAAGATATGTAGTGATTTCGGCACTAGGAGTTAGGCATGGCCCATTGTCCGATTTGTCAAACGAACTACGTTGAGGGAGAGGTAAAGAATTGCTCTACCTGTGGTTGGGACCTGACGCCTTACCCCCTCACTTTGGGCAGAATTCCCGATGGATTTTTGCGCAAGGAGCGATCGCAGCTATACTGGGCGCGGCAAGTGTGGCAGGAGTTGACCGCAACTCCGGCGGTGGGGAATGGGGCCGCCGATGCCAAACTGGCGGAAACTACGGCACAGTTAGAGGCGTTGCGGCTGGAAATGGCCACATCCCAGTCGGCGTATGAGAAGATGGAGGCGGCATATTATGAATTACAATCGACCTTAGAAGCGAAAGAAGGCGAGCTGTTGGCGGCGGCGGAAGAGCGATCGCACCTCAAAGCTCTGCTCGAGGAAGCCGCAACCGCATACAAAGAGCTGGAAACCCAGCTAGAAGAAAGCAACTTGCAGCTCGGAGCTTGTCAGCAGGAAAGTGGGGAACTGCAAACCCAAGTCCAGAAAGCGGCTAAGGCTTATTGGGAGCTACAAGACAAATTTGATTTAGTCGAAAAAGGCCGGACGTTCCTGCAATCACAACTAGAACAAGCGGTTTTGCAGGAAACCCAGTTGCAATCTCAGGTCAAACAAAGTCAAAAAGAGCTGGCTAAGTCGGAGAAAGAAAAAGAGCGTCTGCAAGAGGAGCTAGAGAAAGCGGCGGCGAAGCTGTCGGAGTTGCAGCAAGAGCGATCGCAATACCAAACCCAACTGCAGCAAGCCTCCAGCTCCTACTGGCAGCTCCAGATGCAGCTCGCCCAATCCCAAACCAAACTGGAAGCCGAACCACAAAACAAATTATCTGTAACTTCAGCCCCACAAGAGCAAATTCAAGCGGAATCGCAACAATTGCAAGAGCGGCTGCTCCAAATCGAATCCACCCTGAACCAAGAAAGAGAACAAAGACTCCGCTTAGAAGACCGCCTCGATGGCATGAATGATGAGAGGCACTATCTGCAAGAGCAGTTAAAACAAGCGAAATCCCAGCATCAAGAACTGGAAGACCGCCTCTACCATACCCAATTACAACTGGCATCTAACCCCGCGATGTCGCGGACAGAGGCGGTTTTTACCCCAGCTCCCTCCCGGGGTTCGGGGTTTAGTCAAGTGGTGAAAACTTTGCTGCACTTACTGGCGATCGGCATCTTTGTCAGCCCCCTATTTCTAGTGGTTTACCATCCCACCCTGTCCAAACCCATTTTCTTTTTTGGCCTCAAACAGGGACTGCTGAAATCCGCCAGCAATCGCGATTTAAGCCGCATCAATTTAGAATCAGAAACCTTAGATGGCAACAACTTCAGCCAGAGCAACCTCACCAACGGTAACTTAAATTCCGCCAGCCTCATCAAAGCTAATTTAGAAGGCGCCAAGATGAATGGCATCGGCTTGCAGAGCGCCAATCTCAAAGGCGCCAACCTGAAAAATGCCAGTCTCGACTGGGCAAATTTAACCGGCGCCAATCTAGAAGGTGCTGATTTAAGCGGCACCAATTTAGAAAGGGCAAATTTAACCGGCGCTGTCCTCACTGGAGCGAACTTGAGAGACAGTAAAATTGACGTGAATACAACCAGAATCGACCCTGAAGACTTATTAAATTGGAAATTGGTAAATATGCCGAGACGCAACCGGCAACTGCGTGGGTTTAATTTAAACGGTTATAATTTGAGCTTTGCCAGCTTGATTGCTGCTAACCTGCAAAAAGCCAGTTTGAAACTAGCAGATTTAAAGTATGCCGACTTGAGCGCTGCCAACTTATCTGGTGCTGATTTAACTGGGGCAGACTTATCCGGCGCGAAATTGAAAGATGCGAATTTTCAAGGAGCAATCTTATTTCAGGTGAAGACCACAACTTTAACCTTATGTCCTAACGGTAAAAGCGGTCCTTGTAAGCTGTAAAGAATCGGGGAAAGCGCCTTACTGGTGAACTTTGCCATTAGGCGCGATCGTCCCCTGCAAACAAGCCCCCCGCAAATTCGCCTGCACCAAATTCGCCCGAGTCAGATTCGCCCCCGACAAATTCGCATCGGCCAGATTAGTTGTGATTAAATGCGCCCCCGTCAAATTCGCCCCCATCAAATTCGCCCCCTCCAAGGACGCTTGCACCAAATACGCCCCACTCAGATTCGCCAAACACAAATCAGCTTCGGTAAACTTCGCCCCTGTGAGTAGCTTCTGACTCAAATCAACGCCGCTCAAGTCCGCACCACTCAGATTTGCCCCGCTCAAATTCGTGCCCTGTAAATCAGCGCTTCTCAAATCCGTATGGCTCAAATCCGCCTTGCTCAGATTCGCCCCGGTCAAATCTGCATCCGTCAAATCCACCTTAGACAAATTCGCCTTGTGCATTTGCGCCTTGCTAAAATTCGCTTCCTTGAGCATCGCTCCCGCCAAATTCGCCCCATCCAACTCCGCCGAAGTCAAGTTAGCCTGTTTCAGCTTCGCCAATACTAAATTAGCTGCCCCCATTTTCGCCCCAGCCAAGTCCGCTTTGCTCAGACTCGCTTGAGCTAAATTCGCCTGCCGCAAATCTGCTCCCTTCAGATGTGCGCCAATTAAATACGTCCCGCTGAGATTCGCCCCTTGCAGCATAGCATCACTCAGATTCGCCCCGCTGATATCCGCTCCCGTCAAATCCGCTCCCGTCAAGTCCGCACCACTAAGGTTCGCCCAATTCAAATGCGCCCCCGTCAAATCCGCACCCCGAAGATTCGCACCGCTGAGGTTGGCGCCACTGAGGCTAGCGCCGCTCAAATAGGCACCACTCAAATTGGCACCCTGCAAATCTCCTTTGCTCAAGCGCACGCCACTGAGGCAAACGCCGCTCAAGTTGACGCCGCTCAGGTCGGCCCCGGTCATATTGGCTTGGGTGAAGTAGCGGGAGCCACTAGCGTAGGAATCTAGTAGCTGCTGGGCGGTTAAGGTTGGTTTGGTATTGGCGATCGAGTTGGCGGTCATGGGAGGTACGCTTTTTAACATTTTTTTATCTTTATATTGAATATTGTATAAAACCTGACAAATCGATATCAACCGCAATTTCCCTTAATTTATCTGTAAGATTTTGTAACATATTTTGGTAAATTGTAACAAAAATTGTGGTTTAGGCATCTCAACGGTTAATTATACTCAGTTGCTCCAAATAATTAAAAAATCATTAAACCAGAGCTTAAATCTGCTTCCTCTCGGCTGAAGCTCAAAGCCAGAGCGGAAGTACCGCCACAATATCCTATAGAAATAGCTTTTCAAACAGTATATTTGCATACTTGTGGTGCCAATGTCTTCTATTATATCCCGGAAATACTCTGACTCGGTAATTACTGACAAAAATTTTTAACGAATTCCGTATATATACGGATGACAAAAAACGGGTTTTATGATAAAAGTTATAGAATCTCAGAGAAAAATGGCCAGCTCTTAGCTGGGTTTGACCCCAGTCAGAAACAAAGAAAATTATGGCTCTCACCCCATCAACCATGTTGGCACTGGGAACTAAAGCGCCAGATTTCCAGCTCACGGACACCAGATCCGGCCATAGCATCTCTCTGGCCACCTTTGCGGAAAAAAAAGCCCTCCTAGTAATCTTCCTGTGTCGTCACTGCCCCTTTGTGCAGCATGTGAAAGGGGAACTGGTGAAAATCGGCCAAGATTACGCCGAAAAAGATATCGGTATTGTTGCCATCAGTGCTAACGATGCCGCTAACTACCCCCAAGATGCCCCAGAAAAACTCCGGGAAATGGCGACTACAGAAGGTTTTTTGTTTCCTCTGTGTTACGACGAAACCCAGGAAACGGCCAAAGCCTATACCGCCGCTTGTACTCCAGATTTCTTTCTGTTTGATGCTGAATTCGCTCTGGTATATCGCGGTCAACTGGATGACAGCCGTCCTAGTAACAATAAACCCGTTACTGGGGCTGACTTGCGCGCCGCCATAGACGCTGTACTCGCCGGAAAACCAGTTAATCCCGACCAAAAACCCAGCATCGGCTGCAATATCAAATGGCAACCGGGGAACGAACCGCCTTACTACGGTTAACCTCCCGAACCACCGGCGTTTCTGATGATATTGAAGGTGAAAACTAATCCGCCAATTGCCAAACCGGCGTAAATTATGGCAATGCCGATCGCAATAATTCCCTTAACAATGTCTTTTTCATTGCCACTGAAAAATCCGGTGATAGCGGTTCCGGCTATTGCTATTGCACCTACAGCCGCCGCCGCACCAACCACAGCAATAACCACCGCCAGTATTGGTTTACCCTTGAGGGTTCTGGCTAAAGGCAAGGCCCCCGCACCAATAATGAATAAGCTGCTACCTAATGACACCGCCAGGGGCAATGTGCTGTAACCATAGAAAAATGCTCCGATCGCGGTAAATGTAGTCATCGTCACCATACTACCCGCCACCACGGCCACTGCGATCGCTACCGCCAATAAAATCCAGATATTTGTCACTGTGGGCATTTGCTTCTATTCTTTGTTTGGATGTGATATCAAGTCCTATGGCTTTGTTTTTGAATAACTGTAGGGGCAATCCCCCTGTGGTTGCCCCGTAACTTTCCCATCTTCAAAAAATATCCAAATCGTCCATTTCCACTTCTTCATCCAGCATAGCAGAAGTTTCTAAAACTGCCGAATTCCGCAACCCCAGGGCGATTTTGCTGTGCTGTTCAATTTCCTGCATCACTTGGCGCGCCCTCTGAATCACCGTGGCAGGCAACCCCGCAAGGCGAGCCGCTTCAATCCCATAAGAACGATTAGCCCCTCCGGGCTGCACTTGGTGCAAAAATACAATTTGGTCGGCAAACTCTTTCACCGTCACCTGGTAATTAGCCACATTCGGCAAAATCGATGCCAGCTCGTTCAATTCGTGGTAATGAGTGGCAAAAATCGTGCGAGCGCGGATATCTGTAGCCAAATATTCCGCCACCGCCCAAGCAATCGATAAACCATCAAAAGTCGCCGTCCCGCGCCCAATTTCATCCAGCAAAACCAGGGATTTATCCGTGGCATGATTGAGAATATTTGCCGTTTCGTTCATTTCCACCATAAACGTAGATTGACCAGTGGCTAAATCATCCACCGCACCAACGCGGGTAAAGATGCGATCGCATATCGCCAACCGGGCAAAAGAAGCAGGCACAAAACTGCCAATTTGCGCCAGCAATTGAATCAAACCCACCTGGCGCAGATAGCAGCTCTTGCCACTAGCATTCGGCCCAGTCAGCACAATCAAATCGGGACGCTTACCATTAACTGTAGTAGTTTGCCCCAACTGCGTCGAATTCGGCACAAACAAACCCGCCGGTAAAGACTTCTCTACCACCGGATGACGCCCATCCACAATTGTAATTTCTCTTCCTGCCACAATTTCCGGGCGACAATAACCCATTTCTTGCGCCAATTCCGCCAAACCGCATAACACATCCGCCGCCGCCAAAGCCTTCGCCACCGTGCGAATATTTTGGGCATGAGCCGCCACAGAACTGCGCAACTCAGCAAAAATCTCGTATTCAAAATTGTTTAAATCATCTCTAGCCGTGAGGATGCGCGTTTCCCGCTCTTTCAACTCCGGGGTAATATAGCGTTCTTCATTGGTCAAAGTTTGGCGGCGGATATAATCATCAGGAGCTTGCTCGCTTTTAGAGCGCGAGATACTGATATAATAACCAAAAGTCTTATTAAAACCCACCTTCAAAGTAGAAATACCCGTGCGCTGTCTTTCCGTCACTTCCAGGGTGGCAATCCATTTCTGGTCTTCTTCTACCTGCAATTTCATCGCATCCAAATCAGAATGCACACCGGGACGAATTAAATTACCTTCCGTGACGCTTTGGGGGGGAGATTCTACTAGAGTATCTTGGATGTTTTTAGCGAGATTTGCCAATTCTGGCGGCACTTTTTGCAGGGCGCGCATATAGGGAGAACGTCCCTCACTGGCGAGGCGGGCGATATCCCCTAATCTGGCGAGAGAATCGGCGAGATTGACTAAATCGCGGGCATTCGCGGTGTTGGCGCCTGCGCGTCCCGTGAGTCTTTCTATGTCATAAGTTTGGCGCAATTGCTGTTGCAGAGATTCGCGCAAATCGGCGTTTTCGATTAATTCTTGGATCGTGTCGTGGCGGGCGCTGATGCCTTTAAGCTGAATTAGGGGTTGTAGTAGCCAGCGGCGGAGTGCGCGTCCTCCCATCGCCGTGGCGGTACGATCGATCGCCCACAACAGAGAACCGGATAAAGTGCCATCGCGAACCGTTTGGGTAATTTCCAGGTTGCGCCGAGTTTGCTGGTCTAATATCAAATAATCCGCTAGGGCGTAAGTCCGCACTGGCTGCAGCAGTAGGGAAGTTTTGTGCTGAGCGTTATCAGCACCCTCCTCAAACGTCTTTTCTAGATATTGCAGCAAACCCCCGGCAGCTCTAACCGCTAGGGGCAAATGTTCGCATCCCAAACCTTCCAGGGATTTTAGTCTAAATCGTTCTAATAGACGCGATCGAGCTTCCGCCAAAGTAAAGGCTTTTTGTGGGCGCAACCCATAACACAATTCCGATGGCAGGAAAATCGGCAAATGTTCCGACCTTTCCCCGGGGCGGAGGAGGCGGCCCAAGTCGTGAGCTTTCGTGGGGATGAGGACTTCCTTGGGTTGCAAGCGGAGCAACTCTTGGGTCAGTTGGTCCGGGCCTTCCGCCTGGGTGGTGAAGAAGTCGCCGGTAGAGACATCAGCGTAGGCGAGGCCCCAGCTTTGGTCAGCGATCACCACAGCGGCGAGATAGTTGTTGCGGCGAGCTTGCAGCATCCCATCTTCCACCACCGTCCCTGGGGTGATGACGCGGGTAATTTCCCGGCGGACTAAACCTTGAGCTTCCGAGGCGTCCTCCACTTGGTCGCAAATGGCGATCGCATAGCCCTTCTCTACCAGCATCTGGGCGTACCGCTCCAGCGCATGGTGTGGCACCCCCGTCATCGGGACGCGACCGATATCCCCCCCCTGCTTGCTCGTCAGCACCAACTCTAATTCTTGCGATACCGTAATTGCATCCTGAAAAAACGTCTCAAAAAAGTCCCCCACCCGGTACAGTAGCAAGGCGTGGGGATATTGGTCCTTCATCTCCACATAATGGAGATACATTTTGCTTAACCCGGAGCGATCGAGTTCCCGATAGTCCGCATTAGGGATATTCAGTTTCCCCGGTTGCTGGGCGCCATTATCATTAGTGGGGGTAGATGCAGTCATCAGCGTTACAATTCTTCTGGGGGCTTCAGTTTTTAGACTTTACCGCAGCTTCGCCCCCACCGCTACTCAATGCCAAACCAGCCCCCCGTATCTCCCCCCGCCCAGCAGGACCCATCTTTGCATGCAGGCAAACTACGGCGCAACAACTCTTTAAATTCTGGCAAAGCGCTAATATCCGCCGTTTCATACCCTTTAGGGCGGCAAATTCGCCCCTCATAGCGACCAGGCACCCGCACCTGTCCCATCACAAAGATATCTCCCCCCACACCATAAACGCTATCTTCTTCGTTGTGGGAATAGGCAGCGATATAGCACCCCGGATATCCCTGAAACTCATTCACTGTGGGTAAAGTTTTCGGGGCAAAACCAGGATAAGGCACATTGACGACCACATTATCCTCCACATAGACCGGGAAATTTTCTGGCAGCAGTACCCGGTTAGGGTCTAGCTCGGCTTGGTCATCAATGGAATCATCTGCTTGGACGATCGAAGCTAGGCTCAAGCAGAGGAGTCCTACCAATACTTTGAGTAATTCTGCGAGATATTTCATCACCGTAATTGAATCTAGATTATCGAGATTGGCTCTGGGAGAATTTAGCCCGCTCTCATTATAGAATCAATCCCCAAAACCGACAACCCAGCCGCTTAAATTATCGGTCGTAGCTGCAACAATCCATCGGGTGCAGACAAATCCAACACCCAAGAGTGATAGGTAAACAAACTGTAATTATGCCCCACACTGATAAAAGTAATCCCATTTTTTTGTAGCTCTTCATACAGAATTTTTTCTGTTTTATTATCTAAAGCGCTGGTAGCTTCATCCAGAACCGCGTACCCTGGTTTATGCAGCAACAAGCGGGCGAAAGATAGCCGTTGCTGTTCTCCCAGAGACAAAATATGACCCCAGTCTTCTATAGTATCTAAACCACCAAATTTTTCTGCCAAATCCGGCAAGTTAACCAGGCGCAAAACTCGGAAAATATCCTCATCGCTAACCGGGCTTTCCGCCACATTTTTGGGATAAACCACCTGACTGCGCAACGAACCCAAAACCATGTAGGGAACTTGGGGCAAAAACAACATTTCTTGCAACTTAGGACGCTGAATTATCCCACTACCAGAGTCCCACAAACCAGCAATAGCGCGGAGCAAAGAACTTTTCCCGCACCCACTCGCACCCACCACAATCATCCCTTGATTTTGGGGTAATTGTAAGGATAGATTTTGCCAAAGAGTTCTTTGATAGTCCGGTGTTTGCAAGGTCAAGTTTTCCAGCGCCACCTGGTTGCTCTCTATAATTTCAATTCTCGTCCCTGCTCTGGGTTTACTCGCTGCTTCCAAAGCATTTGCTAGGCTGTCCAGGCGGTTGATAGCTGTTGTTAAAGCAGTCAAACGACCCAATTGATTAACAATTAAATCTAAAGAATCCATCATGCGATTAAAAGCGATATTGCTTTGGGTCAGCACTCCTACTTCAAACTGACCTGTCAAAATCAGCGGCGCCATGATAATGCTGGGGAGGATTTTTGATACCAAGTCGTGACTGGTGTCAAACAATTTCAATCCCACCCACCAATTGATAATGGCATTTAGATTCCGCAACACTGGCCTAAATGTTTGCTTCAGATATTCTAGCTCTCCCGCTTCTCCCTGATAAAATGCGATTGATTCACCCTCATCTCGGATGCGCAATAAGCCGAACCGGAAGTTAGCTTCCTGCTTCGCCTTATCGAAGTTGAGGCGAACTAAGACTCTGCCAAACACCCCAGTAGCAATTATAGTGCTAATTGCCGCGTAAACTACCAGAGCAATTACCAAAATGTTGGAGATTGACCACAGCAACCGGCTGAAACCAATGAGCTGAAATAACGAATCCATGACAATTACTAAAATCATCGTTGATTCGCCTACTAAGTCATTGATATCTTGAGATATTCTCTGGTCAGGATTATCGATATCTTGACTGTAATTGATTTTATAAAAAGCCCGATTTTTAAAATATTTGTTAAGGAACTTATGCGTAAGCACCCGCCGCCAATTTAAGGCTAATTGGGATCTGACGTAGGTGTACAAACACATCATGGGGATAGCGAGCAGGTTCCAACCTAGGAATTTCAGCAATGCTTGCCAAAATCTATCCAAGTCTTGGGCGGCTAGAGCTGAGGTGATGTCTCCCAGAGGAATACTTACCTGCACTGTATATTGGTTGACACAGATTGATATCATTATCAAAGCTAGCAACATGGATAATGCCAACCATTTTTCTTCTGACAACCAGTACAGTTTGAGTAACTGCCAAAACCGCCGGAATAATTCTAGGTCAAATCTTTTCATATTAGGGTTTTTGCTCTTGACAAAACAGTAATTAGATAGAAGTTGACCACAGCGACACCGAGGACACGGAGGGGAGGGTGGGAAGATGGGGGTCAGAAACCCGGTTTTTGGGAGCGGTTCTGGATAAATTCCATAATAATCCTTTGGTGAATCGCACCCAGAGGGCGGACTTCACCAGCTTTTTCTGAGTATAGTTCACCCTTTTTGATATCTTCTGGCGTCCATAATCCCATATCCCAGCCTTCTCCCAAAATTAACTGGTTGAATTCGCATTCCACATCGCCATAATAGATATGGCGGATGACTTCTGGACTGGGAAAAGTCCGAAATATCGTCATTTTCGGGGGCACGTAGCCGATTTCTTCGCCGAGTTCTCGGAGGATGGTTTCATCTGGGTTTTCGTTCGGTTCTAAGTGACCGCCAAACATTCCCCAATATCCTGGATGAACAATGGTAGGGATATTGTCCCGCAGTTGCAGCAGGATTTTATCTTGATATAGCAAGATGGCTATAGCTACTTCTACCGGTTGGTTTTCCATAATTTTTTCCTCAGTAATTGCGTGATTGTAGGGGAGGTTTAACCCACCCTACAACCCGGATTTTCTCTTAGCTGAAATCTCGGAGCATTTTTTTCAGTTCTATGGTGTGCAGTTCTTCCGTGCCAATCATCGTCCGGGCGAATTCTTCCAGATAAATGCTGGCATTATCCACCGTTTCCAGTAAGTCTTTATACAGTTCCAGAGCTTTTTTCTCGTGGTTGAGACTTTCTGCTAAAATATCGCCTACAGCATGCTTATAGGTTTCCTCTATGGGCGCAATGCGCAGGGTGGGGTGTCCTTCCAAACCAGTGAGAATTTCTCCCACTTGCTGAGCGTGGGTGAGAGATTCCGTGGCTTGGGTTTTAAAAAAGTTAACAATTGGGATGCGATTAGGTCCTGTGACCATGAGGGAATAGTGAGTGTAGCGCACTACCCCGGCTAGCTCAAATTCCATAATGGTTTTGAGCAAATCGATCGTTTTTTTCAGGTCTAGTTCTTTCATTGTTAGCAGTGTTAGCACCATTAATTTGGTGATGACGGAATGGGGGCGATCGTCTCCACGAATCCATTAAAGCAGCCCGGATGACTTTCCCCCCACTGATTAGTTATACCATTTTTGCCGTTCACAGTGACAGCAACTTGGCACAATGCTCGATCGCCTCTTCCGGAGTCTGAGCCACCTGGACCAACTCCGGCGCCAACCCCCGAAAAAACGCCAGACTTTCCCGGTTATCATCTAATAAAATCACCGGTTTGCCAGCTTTAATCGCCAAAGCCACTTCCGACGCCGTACCCGCACCCATCCCACAAGCTACCACCACATGAGCAGAAAGCACATTAATATTGTTACGAGCGCTACCCATATCAGTGATAATCGCGATATCCACCGCCTCAGAAACCCCTTTCCCATCAGCGTCTGGCAAAATTCCCACCGTCAACCCCCCGCCAGCTTTCGCTCCCCGGTTCGCCGCATCCATCACCCCCAAATTTCTGCCCCCAGTGAGCAATACCCACCCCCTCGCCGCAATCAAATTTCCCAATTCCCAAGCATTCTTTAGATCCGTTTCCCTGGCACCTTTCCCCGGTCCCATAATGCCGATAATTTTTTTCATTAAATCCCCTCAACCTTTCCCAGTGATGCTATATTTAGCATTTAATCTATAGTAGTTACAATTGAAAACAGCAGCCCATCCAGGTAAACACATCGATGGAAATCAACACTGAGTTCAATTTTTTTCAGCAATGGTATCCAGTTTCCCCTGTGGAAGACCTCGACCCCAGTAAACCAACCCCCATCACCATCTTAGGGATGCGGTTGGTGGTGTGGAAACCGGGAAATAGTGATAAATTTAGCATTTTTTTAGATGAATGTCCCCACCGTCTGGCTCCTTTAAGTGAAGGACGCATCGATGAAAAGACCGGAAACCTATCCTGCGCCTATCACGGTTGGGAATTTGACCCTAACGGCATTTGCACCCGCATTCCCCAGGCGGAAAACCCCGAAATTGTCACGAAAAATCAACAAAATTTCTGTACTTTAGTTTTCCCCGTACAGGAGGCTAAGGATTTACTCTGGGTTTGGGCAGACCCCAATTCCCCAGAACTAGCCCAGAAAACACCCTTACCGCTGTCTCCCCAAATTGATGCCAGCAAAGGTTTTGTCTGGTCGTCTTACGTGCGAGATTTGGAATATGACTGGCAAACTTTAGTAGAAAATGTAGTGGATCCGGGTCACGTGCCTTTTGCCCATCACGGCGTCCAGGGCGCTCGTGAAAAAGCCGTTCCTTTACTGATTAAAATTATCGAATCTACGCCGGAAATTATCTTAGCCAAGATTGATAGGAAAATGGCTACAACTATTACTTTTCAACCACCATGCCGGTTAGAGTATGAAAGTGTTTTTGGGGTTGAAGGCAAAAAGGGAGGGCTTGTAGTCTATTGCCTACCAGTTTTACCGGGTAAATCAAGAATTGTGGCTCAGTTTCCTCAGAATTTTGCCAAAACTTTGCACAAGCTGACGCCTCGGTGGTGGGCACATACTACACTGCGAAATTTAGTGATAGATGGAGATATGATTTTCCTCCATCAACAAGAGCGAACTGTGCAGCGAAAGCCCAACTCTGCTACCTGGAAAGATATCTATAAGATGCCCACAGAAGCAGACCGGATGGTAATTGAGTTTCGGCGGTGGTTTGATAAGTATTGTCACGGAAAACTCCCCTGGGAGCAAGTGGGAATTACCCCAGAACTACCGCCACTGAATAAAAATCGCGCCTCGATGCTCAACCGCTACGAGCAACACACCCGCCATTGCCACAGTTGTCGGGAAACTTTAAAATGGGTGGAACGGTGGCAAATTATTTTGTTAGCTTATTTTGCCATAACTGTGGCCACAGTGGCGGTGCTGCCAGATGCTACCCGATATAGCTGGTTTGGTCTGACATTTACCGCCACGGCGTTACTGGGTCTCGGGGTTTGGGCTTGGTTGCGGTTTGGGTTACAGCCGAGGTTTTATTTCCTTGATTACGTTCACCAAGAGAAAAAATAGGCGCTGAGGCTGACATGGGGGCAATTGATGAATTGCCCCGAAAAATTATCAACCTTTATTGCTGTTGCTGCCCACAGTGGCTAACAGTCGCTCAGCCAACTTGTCCGGGACTTCTTGGAGGTGGTCAAACTTCCAATTATAGTAACCGACTCCCATAGTTTGCGATCGCAAATCTACGATTAAATCCTGCATTTCAGCTTGGGGTAAATAAGCGGAAATTTTGTCCCATCCTTTCCAGGCGGAAAGGGTTTCATAGCCCAAAATTTGACCGCGACGGCCACTGATGAGCTGGAGGACGTTGGAGGTATAATCGCTGGGTGCGGATATTTCTACATAGGCGATCGGCTCGAGGAGGGTGGGGCTGCATTTGGCCATTCCTTCCTGCATCGCGGCGCGAGCTGCCTGCTTAAATGCCTGTTCTGAACTATCCACGGAGTGGTAGGAACCATCGGTGAGGGTAACTTCCACATCCACCACGGGGAAGCCCAAAGGACCTTGGTCGAGATATTCTCGGACGCCAATTTCTACACCGGGGATGTACTGTCGGGGGACGACGCCACCCACAATGCTTTCGCTGAAGTTGAAGCCTTCGCCTCGGGCGCGGGGTTTGATATCGAGATATACGTCACCAAAGGCGCCATGACCGCCACTTTGGTGCTTGTAACGTCCGTGAACTTTGGTGGCACTTTGGCGGATGGTTTCTTTGTAGGGCACCCGGGGCGGGTGGGTATTCATGGGGAGGTTGTATTTGCGCCGGAGGCGATCGAGCGCTACTTTCAGGTGAATTTCCCCTTGTCCCCAGAGAATCACTTCGTGAGTATCGGGATCTTGCAGCCAAGCTAATGAAGGATCCTCATCGAGCAATTTGGTCATTGCTGCACTCAGCTTCACTTCATCATTACGCTTTTCTGCCACCACGGCGAGAGCGTAAACTGGGGGGAGAATTTCGGCTTTTGGTAGCGCTGAGACGGTTTGCTTGCTATTGGTAAGGTTTAAGGTGTCGCCAGTTTTAATACTTTCCATCCGCCCCAAGGCGACGATTTCGCCAGTGCTAGCCGCCTGGAGGGTTTGGGTTTGCTGTCCGAGCATCCGGTAGATCCCGCCGACGCGGACGCCGTTGAGACTCATCCCGTCCGTAATTTGGCCTTGCCAAACCCGCACCAGGGACAGTTTACCGCCTTGGGGGGTGTAGTAGGTTTTGATGACTTGGGCGATCGTTTCTTCACCATTTGGTTTGAGACCTCGCCGCTGGGCTGTGGTTTCTGGTGATGGCGCTTCCCGCACCAGTGCATCAAGGAGGTGGCGCACGCCGTAGTCTTTGTCGGCAATACCGACGAATACGGGGACGATTAAATCGGCGCCCAATTCCATTTTCAAGTCTTTGACAATTTCTTCTTGGGGCGGGTCGATTTCTTCTAGGAGTTCTTCGAGGAGGTGGTCGTCAAAGTTGGCCAGTTCTTCGAGCATTTCCTGACGTGCCGCTTGCTCTTCGGCTTGGAGTTCCGGTGGCATCGGTACGGGGTCAGCGGGGGCGCCGGAGTGGTAGTGATAGGCTTGTTCTGTGACTAAATCGATAAAGCCGATCGTGTCGTCGCCGTCGCCGGAGCGGATGGGGTATTGGTGGGGGACTAGGGGTCTGCTGGAGACGGCTTTGAGGGCATTTAGCACATCCATAAAGCTGTCTTTTGCCCGGTCCATTTTGTTGATGAAGACTAAGTGGGGAATTTCCCAGTCATCTAAAAATTTGAACAGGGGGGCGAGGGTGAGGACGCGGCTGGCTTCGGCTTCGCAGACGACGATCGCCGCGCCAGCGCCAATCAGGGCGTTATCGGTTTCTTGAGCAAACTCGATCGAGCCGGGACAGTCTAGGAAGGTGAAGCGAATATCCTGGTAAACCGTGCTGGCGGCAGAAACTTCTACGCTCATTTGCCGCTCCCTGGCTTCTGCGGCACCATCTCCCACAGTGTTTCCATCGATGATGCTGCCTTTCCGAGAAATCGCACCGCTCACAAAAAGCAGGCTTTCTAGCAATGTGGTTTTTCCACTTAAATACGGCCCGACTATGGCGACGTTCCTCACGCCCGATACAACTTTTTCTGACATAATTTCCTCCTTTGCACTTCATCCCAGAAACTTAAAAAAAAATTAAATTTTGGTGTTTTTTCAGAATTTAGGCTATTATTAACTGGCCTATATTCTGCCAATTTACCTAGGGCTGATTCTGGGAATGATAATTCGCTGGCTACCAATCTAATACCTGTCACTTTATGATTGTAGTAGCGATTTCGCCAGTTTTTAATAAAGTTTTATGAACTTAAATATTTGCTATTTTTCATAAATTTTTATCACAGCGCCGCCAGGGCTTGAGGTGTCGAAGGTAACGGTGCGAATGCTTCACCCGGACTTGCTGAATTTCCTCCTGGTGATGGTGTCATGGTGCAGGAGATTCAAGGGCAAAGCATTTGCACAGAGAGTCTGTGGGTGATTGTTTTCGGTGTAAATGCTTCTCCCCTACCCCATATTCAATCATTAAATTACATATTGCCAATCAAGAACCAAAAGTCACGTTAAAATAGGTGAATAGGAGTAAAGAATTGTAAAGCAAGCAACAAGCAACAGGCTGGAGGAAGACAGATGCAAGGACAACAGAAACAGCAGTTGGAGGCGCAGGCTTCTAGGGGTAATGGGAAAAGGGCAATGCTCGCGGGACAGAGGATGGCGTTCACCTGCACCTGGGTATGGGGGGCAGCGATCGTCCTCACCGGAAGCTACACCAGTGTTGCTGTAGCGATGGGCCGAGAACCCTTACCAGAACCAGGGAACCATGCAGAACTGGCCCACCAGGGTAGGGAAATCCTCATCAGTCAAAACCCATCACCGCAGGAGCGAGCTATCGCGTTGGTTAATCAGGGTATGGAATACATCGAGGCGGGGTCATTGCCCGAAGCGATCGCCGCCTTTGAAAGAGCCACCCAAGCCGATCGGAATTTTGCCCCAGCTTACTATAATTTAGGGCTGGCGCGGCGGCAACAAGGCGACTTGCAGGGAGCCGCTGACGCCTTCTACCAAGCCGTGCAAGCAGCTCCCGATTTTGCCCTCGCCTACGCCAATTTGGGGGCCGCCTTGTTAGAGGGAAATAACCAAAACCGGGCGCGGGAGTACCTGGAAAGAGCCATAGAACTAGAACCATCAATGGGTTTAGCTCACTACAACTTAGGTTTAGTGAACGAACGTTTGGGTTTAATTGCAGAAGCAATGAACTCTTACGAGCAAGCCATGTCAAGAAGCCCCAACGCTCCCGAACCCGCCTATCATCTGGGTTTGCTCTATCTACAGCAACGCCAAAACTCCAAAGCCAAAGACGCTTTTAAAAAAGCGATCGCCATCTACCCCGACTATCCCGAAGCCAACTACCATCTGGGTTTTATTCTCTTCAACGAAGGCAACCTCAACAAAGCCTTAGATGCCTTTCGCCGCGCCACCCAATCTAACCCCACCTACGCCAACGCCTACTATGGGGCAGGTTTAGTCTTCCTGCGCCAAGGGGAATACACCCAAGCCGCAAGGGTGTTGGAATACGCCAAAAACCTTTACACCCAACAAGGCGCCCCAGAATGGGCACAAAAAGCTGGGGAAATGCTGACTCGTGCCCAAAACCGCCAAGGGTGGCAATAGTTATGATTGCCAATCAGATAGATTAGCCACATTCTTGGCGCCCCGTCCCCTCCTTGTACCCTCATCGCCTCCGTGGTGAATTAAACAGGGAAACAAGGAGGGGTTAATCTGGAACTGGCGAAATCTCCAACGCTGTCAGGGGTCGCACTAGCATCGTGCCATCCAAACTGGCACTAACCAAGTTTTGGCCGTTTTTCGCCACAGCCAGAGACATCACCGTATCCTTATGTCCCTCCAGGGTGCCTTTTAGCTCTCCTGATGGCAAAGACCAAATCCGCACCATCTGATCCTCACCACCGGTGAACAGAGTTTTCCCATCGGGAGATATCGCCACACACATCACCCCTTGAGCATGACCAGTGAGGTTATGGCTCACAGTGCCAGTGGCTAAATCCCAAACTTTCACCGTCTGGTCATAACTACCGCTCACTAAAATCTTGCCATCGGGGGATATAGCCACCATCCGCACCACATCTTCGTGAGCCAAGAGGGTTTTTTGGGGAAGCACTCGAGCGCCCGAGAGACTCCAAACCTTAATCGTCTTGTCAAAGCTGGCACTGGCTAAAGTCTGGCCATCAGCACTCAGGGATAGAGACGAAACCCAATCACTGTGAGCCTTGATACTGCTTTGGAGACCGCCAGTTTTCAGATCCCAAATCCTAATTGTCCCATCACCGCCACCGCTGATGATATATTTGCCATCGGGAGTGATCAGCGCCGAAGAAACCCAATCCGCGTGAGCTTTCAGAGTGGTTTTCAATACCCCAGTACGGCTATCCCAAATTTTCAGGGTGCTGTCATCGCCGCCACTGACCAAAGTTTTGCCGTCAGGACTAATGGTTAATGTCCAAACCCGCCCGGAGTGACCGGCTAGGGTTATGGCACTCCTGCCGGAATTCCAATTCCAAATTCTGATTTTTCCTTCGGCGTCGCCACTGATTAAAATTTTCCCTCCCAGAGCGATCGTATCAAAACCCAATTTTCCGTCCCCAAAACTTGTCGCCTCCGTCCAATTCTGGGGTGGAATAATTGGACGTGGTGGTGGGGGTGGTGTTGGTTTCGGGAGCAGCGGTGAAGGGGTAGCTCTGGGACTGGGAGACTCGCCGCTAGATTGAGGGACTGGGGAAACCAAGGACTGGGGGATACTCGTCTCCCCTTCTCTCTGTGTCCTCTGTGCCTTGATAGTGAATCCCATCTCCCACAATTTATACACCCCGAAACCCACTAACCCAAACAGCAACAAAAGCACTGCCCATAAGCCAATAGGGCGCCCCCGAGAAGACACCGCATGGGGTTTGACTACGGGATACTTCTGGAATGGGGGATAAGAAGGGGTGGGAAGAGATGGGGAGAGATGGGGAGAGATTTTCTCCCCTTGTCTTCCCATCTCTTCCCTTGTCTGCTCTTGTCTCCCCCCGTCCTCCTGCACAAGAGCTACCCCGCTCCTGGCTTCGGGAGCGAATTCTGCAACTGGTTCCGGTTCGGGAGTGAATTCTGCAACTGGTTCCGGTTCGGGAGTTAGTTCTGCAACTGGTTCCGGTTCGGGAGTTAGTTCTGCAACTGGTTCCGGTTCGGGAGTTAGTTCTGCAACTGGTTCGGGTTCGGGAGTTGGTTCTGCAACTGGTTCCGGTTCGGGAGTTAGTTCTGCAACTGGTTCCGGTTCGGGAGTTAGTTCTGCAACTGGTTCCGGTTCGGGAGTTGGTTCTGCAACTGGTTCCGGTTCGGGAGTTAGTTCTGCAACTGGTTCCGGTTCGGGAGTGAATTCTGCAACTGGTTCCGGTTCGGGAGTGAATTCTGCAACTGGTTCCGGTTCGGGTGGAAACTGGAGTGGGGATTGAGGTTGTAAATCGAGGATGACTTCGATCGCAGATTGATAACGATCGGGCAAGTTTGGTTGCAACAACTTGCCCAGTACCCGTTTTAGCTGAGGGTCTAGAGGTTGGGGTAAATGCTGCGACCAAGATTTTAACCAATTGTAACCGCGATCGCCGTCAGGCTTCCCCCTAGCAGCGCGAAACAGAGATACCGGATCTACTCCCGAGAGCAACTGAAAACAAGTCACCCCCAAAGCGAACAAATCACTACTAGCAAAAGCAATACGTTCATACCACACCTCCGGCGCAGCATAACCTTCAGTCCCCAAACTTGCCGCATCTTCCCCCCGATACCACTGCTCTACCACCAGCTTAGGCGCACCAAAATCAATCAAAGCGAACTCGACTTCCCAGCAACCCTGACGCCAGTCCCCCATTGCCTCTGGCTGTGAAATTCCGGCATTTGGAGCCAGGGTTGGGGCGGGAGAGGCAAAAATTTGATATCCATTCTCAGTCAAAGGCAGAAATAACGAATCATTCGATGCTGGGGGGATACGGGATGCAGTGTTTGCCATCGACTGTGGGGAAAACCACGAGAAATTGTCTCCTTGTTGGGAAGGCAGCAAATAGGACGGAACTGCATTGACCAAATTCTGAGACTCTCCTTGCCATAAGGGAGTATATCGGCGGAGGATCCGATCCGGTGTGATATCCCGGTGGATGACACCAGCATCATGGAGCAAATGGACGGCTGGTAGGATATCCAGTAACAGAGCCCGGATTTGGTCCGCCCCCCAGTTGCCAAATTTCTGTAATTCTGTCAGTAGGGTTTGGCCTTCGATCAACTCTTCCACCAAATACAGCCAACCATTTTCCTCAAAATAAGCATACAGAGAAGGGAATTGGGGGTGGGCTCCCAGTGCTTGCCTAATTCTGGTTTCCCGCTCTAGCAGTTCTTTCGCCTGCTGGTGGCTTGGTGTAGGCGGATCGATCGCACTCAGGCGTCCGTGTAACATCGGTCCGAGGTTTTTGATGATACAAGGTTGGTTCAGCTTCTGCTCATCCCGAGCCAAATAAGTGCCACCATCCCTATCCCCTTGGGCAGAAAGTAATTTCACGAAGCGATAATGCCCTTGTAAAGCCACCAAAGGCGTGCCGCAATTGCGGCAAACATTTCTCCAATGGGGATTATCAGGATTTGAGCAATCGGGGTTAAGACACCAAACCATAGTCAATCCGAACTGATTTTAGTTTTATTGATTTTAGCTGTAGCCTTACTGGCGTCGGAAGTAGCACCAGCCACCCCCTACCGCCAGAAACGTCAAACCTAGGCAATCCGAAAATCTCAGCACAGAAAGAAATATGCTACAGAAACCGGCTACCAAGTGCCCCCCATCTCAAGGGCTGATCGACCAAAGTTTGATTGTATTGTCATAGCTGCTGCTGGCCAAAGTTTTACCATCAGGACTAAAAGCGAGGCTGCGCACATAGTCATTGTGGCCAGAAAAAGAACTCAACCGCTCACCGGTGGTAGCAGACCATAACTGCACTTCAAAGCCAGTAGCAGTAGCGATCGTCTCACCGTCCGGGCTAAATGCCACCGCCAGCACCAACTCTCCCGGGCGAAAAGAACGCACCAGTCCTCCCGTACTCACAGACCAAATTTTTACCGTAGTATCGTGGCTACCACTCACCAGAGTTTGACCGTCCGGACTCCAGCTTATCCCCCGCACCAAGTCCTGGTGTCCCGAAAGCGTCCGTAATAGCTGCCCCGAGGCAGCCGACCAGACCTTAATCGTCCCATCATCGCTGCTGCTGGCCAAAGTCTTCCCATCGGGACTAAATGCCACCGTCCGCGCAAAGTCTTGGTGTCCCGACAGCGTCCGGATTAAACCCCCAGTTGCCACCGTCCACACCTTCACCGTATCATCCCAACTACCACTGGCCAACGTCTGGCCATCAGGACTGAACGCCACGGACCAAACCGCGCTATCATGGCCGCTCAAAGTTCTAATTAGCTGCCCCGTACTCACAGACCACAGCTTAATCGTCCTATCCGTACTGCCGCTGGCTAAAATCTGGCCATTAGGACTAAAAGTAATCCCATACACTGCCCCCTGATGTCCCGTAAGGGTTCTTGTTATTTGCCCCGTACTCGCGGACCACAGCTTAATCGTCCCTTCTCCACCGCTCGTGGCTAACACCGACCCATCCCGGCTGAATGCCACCGCCAAAGCCCACTTACTATGAGCGTTAATTGTCTGCGGAGTGGGATTTTGCGCCGTTATCTGCCCCGGCGGGAGATTCTTTTCCCCCTCTTCCATTAAGGGAGTGAGGCGGTGAGGGTTGAGCGCCGTTATCTGCGTCTCCGGGCTGGTAGCAGGCAGCACATAATCAGGCCATCCACAGCTTAAGATTAACCCCGGGATTAAACAGATACCTGCCTTTAGATTTCGATAATTTGGTCGCTTCATTCCGATTTTTCCTCGTCACTTCTTTTAAATAAACCACGAAAAGTTGTGATTTGTCATTTGTCCCTGGTCATTTGTCCTTTGTCCCTTGTCACTTGTCATTTGTCCTTGGCAAAACAAATGACAAAGGACAAATGACAAAGGACAAATCTATGATATAATAGAACCATTAAAACTGGGTCAACATTATGGTTTTAGAAATTAAACGGGAAGAGATAATTTTTCCTCCCGGCGACCTATTGAGTGAGGAGCCGCCTTTGGAAACTGAACGCCATCTCAAACAAATCCTCTTGTTACTGTCATCGTTAGAGTGGTGGTGGCGCGATCGACCCGACGCCCCCGAAGCCGGACGCTACAACTTCTATGCCGCTGGCAACCTGACCATATACTACAGCAGCAGGCAACTCCGGTCAGAAGAATTTCGAGGACCAGATTTTTTTGTGGTGTTAGATGTGGAGTATAAAGAACGCAAAAGCTGGGTGGTGTGGGAAGAAGATGGCAAGTATCCCAATGTGATTGTGGAAATGCTCTCAGAAAGCACCGCTACCACCGATAAAGGACTGAAAAAACAAATCTATCAAGATACTTTCCGCACCCCCGAATATTTTTGGTTTGACCCATTCAGTTTAGAATTCCAGGGATTTCGCCGTGCTGATGGGAGAACATATCAACCCATCACACCCAATGAGCAAGGATGGCTCTGGAGTCAACAGTTAGAGCTATATTTGGGAATTCTTGCCGACAAGCTGCGATTTTTCACCGCCGATGGGGAGTTGGTTCTCCTTCCCTCGGAAGCGGCTTTACAGGAGTTAGCTCGCGCCGAGCGGGAACGGAGCCGAGCTGAGACGGCGGAAGCGGAATTAGAAAGGTTACGGCGCTTGCTCCGAGAACGTGGAGTTGAGGAGTAAAATTAATTTGGCATCATTTGTCAAAAGTCCCTTGTCATTAGTCCTTGGTCACTTGTCATTAGTAAATTGTCCCTTGTCCGCTTGTCACTTGACCAAGACAAATGACCTTTGGACTTATGACCTTTGGACAAATCATATCAAGTCCTATGGCTTCGTTTTTGTATAACTGAGGGGGCAACCCCCCTGTGGTTGCCCTCCAAGTGTGGTTGCCCTGGAATTGTCCGATCGATGCGAACAGACTTGATATCACAAATGACAAAGGACAAAGAACTTTTGACAAATGACAAAGGACTTTTGACAAATGACAAAGGACTTTTGACAAAGGACAAATGACAACTAACATCGATACAATTCTCAAAGAATTTGAACGCTTTGGCGTTGATTTAAGCCTAGACAGGATAAACCGCCTTCTGGCAGACTTGGGCAACCCCCAAGAGCGGGTTCCCATCATCCATGTGGCGGGAACCAACGGCAAAGGTTCCGTTTGTGCCTATCTTTCCGCTATCCTCACCCAAGCGGGTTATCGTGTGGGGCGCTATACTTCGCCTCACTTGGTGGACTGGACGGAAAGGATCTGCCTGAACGAAGAGCCGATCGCTCCCGAAGAACTGGAAACCATCCTCCGGGAAATCAAAAACGCCATCTCCCCTTCATTACCATCCCCCACCCAGTTTGAAGTCATCACCGCCGCTGCTTGGCTGTATTTTGCCCAAAAACAGGTAGATATTGCCGTGATGGAAGTGGGACTGGGAGGGCGTCTGGATGCTACCAACGTTTGCGCCCAACCCCGAGTCACCATCATCACCTCCATTAGTTGGGAACATTGGCAACGTCTTGGGCCAACGCTGGCACATATTGCCGCCGAAAAAGCGGGTATCCTCAAACCCCAGCGTCCCGCCATTATCGGACAATTGCCCCCAGAAGCAATGGCAGTGGTCAAACAACGTATCGCCGAGCTGGACTGTCCCGGGTTCTTCCCTCCAGCGGCCACTGATTTAGGGACTAAGGCAAAATATCGAGAAATTGAATATACTTTACCACTGCCGGGAAAAGCGCAGTTGGCTAATTCCACTTTAGCCATTGAAGCAATTCAGGTATTGCGAGAGCAGGGATGGCAAATTGCCGACGCTGATATTGTGGCGGGGATGGCGAAAACCAAGTGGCCGGGACGGTTGCAGTGGGTAACTTGGTATAATCAGACTCTATTGGTGGATGGGGCTCACAATGGTGCGGCGGCAGAAGTCCTGCGCCAGTACGTTGATACATTGTCTCCCAAAGCCAGTACTTGGGTGATGGGGATGCTCTCAACCAAAGACCACGAAGGTATATTCCGGGCTTTGCTGCGTCCGGGAGATAGTTTATACTTAGTGCCAGTACCTGACCATAGCACTGCAGCACCAGAGGAGTTGGGGGCGCTGGCGGCCAATATTTGCCCTGGTTTGGCAGCGATTAGATGCTGTCCTGACTTGCAAACAGCTCTAGAAAAGGCATTGTTAGGGGATGGAGGAATTGACAAATTAACCGTTTTATGCGGTTCTCTGTATTTGTTAGGGCATTTTTTCGCGAATCACAGCAAAATGTAAATGGTATAGGCTGGCAGCTTGCAAGGGATGACTTGCAGTGGCTGGTTTTCCAAGATGAGCGTAAATGCTGGTGACGAAATTGGGTTGGACCGCTTAGAATCGAGGCTGACACCCCCAGAGGGGAGACGGTTCATGGTAGGGACACGGCATTGCCGTGTCCCTACGGCCAAAAATTGACTGGGGGACCCGGAGACGGGGTAGCGGGCAACAGGACAGATGACCAAGGACAAAGGACAAAGCACAAAGGAGAGCCGTGGTTGACGCCTTCTTAAAAAAATTATTGCCGAAAAAATCTAAGGGGATCGGGCTAGAACTGACGCCCGATCGCCTCAACATCGTGCAGTTGAGCCAAAACGGACCGACCTACAAATTAGAAACGTTCGTGAGCGCTGAAATACCCGAAGGAGTGATTACCGAAGGGCTGATCGCTGACCCGCCGGAGATGGCGCAAATTATTCAAGCCACCCTGGCGGAACATAAGCTCAAACCCAAGGGTATCGCTACGGGAATCCCCAGTAAGGAAGGGGTGATTCGCATTATCCCGGTGCCCGCTGAGCTAAGCGATAAAGAACTGCGGGAGATGGTGAACCAAGAAGCGGGCCTGTATCTGCCCTTTCCTAGAGAGGAAGCGGATGTGGACTATCAAAAATTGGGGACTTTTCCCGATGAAGATGGCATCGAAAAGGTGCAAGTGCTGTTGGTCGCTACCCGCAAAGAAGTTACGGACACCTATATCAGCACTTTTCGGGAAGCAGGGCTGAAAATAGATGTACTGGAGATTACCAGTTTTGCCCTGCTGCGGACAATCAGAGATCTGGTGCTGCAAGTACCGCCAGAAGAGGCTCTGGTACTGGCAGATATTGAGTTTGATAGTACGGAAATTGCCATTATGGTAGATGGCATTCCTCAATTTTCCCGCACCATCCCGATCGGCACTTATCAAATTCAGACGGCAGTTAACCAAGCTCTCAACCTACCCCCATCCCGCGATACCACCATGCTCCAAGATCTGGTAGTGCCCGCCAATCCTACAGAGATTACTGGTTCGGGTAAAATGGGAGAAAGTCAACCGGAAATCCAAGCGATAACCAAAGTATTGACCGAGTTGGGGGAGGAACTGCGACGCTCGATCGATTTTTTTGTCAATCAAAGCGAGGGCCTGGAAGCCTCCCAGCTCCTGCTGGCAGGACCAGGCGCCGTTATTGGCCAAATCGATGAATTCTTTAATCAGCGGTTGGCGATGACGACCACGATCGTGGATCCGGTGCAAAGCACGTCCGTGCAAGTTGACGAAGAAAAAATTACCCAAGCCATGCGCCCAAGTCTCGGGGTGGTACTGGGGTTGGGAATGAGGGAGGTGTAAGACTATGTATAGCTTAGATATTAATTTTCTCAACGATCGCCCCGATTACAAACCACCACCGCCGCCAGAACGCGATCGCACCAGCCAAGGACCAGTATTCCTGATGGCCGGGGCGGCGGTGGGAGTTGCCATCCCCGCATTAGTCGCCGGGATGTGGTTCGTCATCAACGCTGAAAACCAAAAACTGACCACGGAAAAGACGGAGCTGGACAGCCGGAAGGGCGCCTTAGATGCGCAGGTGAAAAAAGTAGATCAACTCAACGCCCAGACGAAGCAATACGAAACCCAAAGCCAGTTTTTTGCCAGTATCTTCGATACCTCTGTCAAGCCCTTATCGGCACTAATGGAAGAACTGGGCTCGCGCCTGCCTGCGGGGGTGCAAATTACCGTCATCAACCATACTTTGGAACAAGCAAAGCCAGAAGAATTGCAACCGGACTCGCCCTGGAGTGCAGTTAAGCAAAAAATGGAAATCGAAGGGGTTGCCCGTTCCTTCGATGAGGTAAATCAGTTCGTTTTGACCCTGAAAAAATCTCCTTTCTTAAAAGCAGAAGAAACGGAGTTGGTATCTGCAACTTTAGTTGCTAATCCGATTAAAATAGAACCTTTAGAAGACCAAAAAGTACCGGATAACTTGGAACTGCCCAAAGTGGTGCAATACAAAATCAACACCATTGCCAGTAATGTCCGGGGTTCAGAAATCCTCAAAGACTTGGAGCGGGCAGGAGATTTGGGCGTGGTCAGTAGAATTAAAATTCTGCAACAACAAGGGGTGATTAAACAATGACAGACGCAGCATTTACACCACTAGAAGAACAGGCCAAGGGACCACCACCAGCGGGCAGCGTCCTTTTAGGCCCACTGGTAATCACACCCATGATCCAGGGAGTTCTGGCAGCAGTGGCAGGGTTGGCAGTGGCGGGATTGCTAGTCTGGAAGCTGGTGCTACCAGCTCTGGCAACGCGCACTACTTTGGAAACGGAAATCGCTACCATCAAAGGTGATATCTCTAACAAGGAACAAACTGCCGCCACGATGAAAGAGGCAGAGGCCAAGGTGGAAGAGGCGAAGCGGCAAAAAAATGATGTGATTTCTTTGTTTCCTGATAACAAAGCTTTGCAAACTTTGCTCCTGGATATTAACAAGATAGTGAAGCAGCGGGGGGCAGAACTGGGTGCTTTCAAGCCGGTGACAGAGGATAACTGGATTTTGAAGCCGCAAGGGGCAGCCCCAGCAGGGGCGCCACCACCACCGCCGCCACCAGCCGGAACTCCCGCCGAGGGTCAAGCCGCGAATCCGGCTGCTGACCTGAAGCTGACCCAGGCGATCGAAGGCAAGACGGTGGAAATGGAACTGAAGGGCAACTTCAATCAAGTGCAAACTACCCTACGGGACTTTGAACGCCTGCAGCAGATGGTGTTGGTGGATGCCTTTACTCTGAGACTGAATGCTGAATCCCAATACATTGTGGTCAATTCCCAAGGGCAAATTGTCAAGCGGGGCGAACCAGAAATCGAAACCAAATTTAAACTGATGGCTGTGGTGCCTTTACCGGCTGAAGAATTGGAAAAACTGGCAGCACCGCCACCCCCTGCCGAGAACCCAGAGGGGCAACCTCCACCCCAATAGTGTCTTTGATTTAGTTCCATCCATCCGGCGAACAAAAATCCTCAATTAAAGCGCCCTCGTGGCTGGGTGGCGCTGAGAAGACAAGATTCGATCGCCCTTGGCGCGTAACATAGTTACACACACAACACCAGTAAGAGGAGAGAACGGTGAAACACTACGGCGAACTAGGCAGCATCCTGGGTATGGGTGCATTAGCAGTAATGGCAGTGCAGCCGGTTTGGGCGGCTAGCACCCAAGTCACGGGGGTACAAGTTAATCCCAGCGGCTCTGGAGTAGAAGTGATTTTGGAGACCGCTAAGGGCGATCGACCCCAAGTCTTCAGCGTCAACCGGGGCAACGATGTGGTCTCTGACATCATCAACACCGAGCTAACCCTCCCCGGTGGGGGTAGTTTCCGGCAAAACAACCCCGCCCCAGGTATTGCCTCCGTGGTAGTGACGCCCCTGGATACCAACAGTATTCGGGTGATTGTCAGTGGCGCCAGCAGTGCGCCATTCTCCCAAATTGTCCCGGAAGATACCCGGGGCATCGTGATGAGCTACAACACCACTGGCGCTCCCGCTCCCCAAGCCCAGCTCCCCACCCCCCGCACCCCCCCCAGTACCCCCCCGACTCAAACCAGCACTAGACCCAGCCAGCCAGATGTCCTCGTGCCCAACCCAGAAATCACGATCGATGGGCTGCCAGTGGCCCAGGGTAGTGGGTCAGCGCCTCCCCCGTTCCTCCCCCGCGCCGTCGCCCCACCAGTGGGCGATATCGCCGTTGCCAACGTTGACTCTTCTCCCACCTTTATTGCTCTGGACAGCAACGAGCGCATTACCCGCTTAGTGTTGCGGGATGCTCCAGTGCGAGACGTGTTAGCCCTCCTCGCCCGCGCCACAGGCATGAACCTCGCCTATGGTGGTGGTAGCGCCCCCACTGGCCCCGGCGAGCAGGCGGGGGCGGCGGCACCTGGCGCCACCGATGGGGCAGACTCCCTCAAAATTACCTTGGATATCGAAGACGAGGCGGTACAGGACGTTTTCAACTACATCCTGCGTCTGAGCAACCTGGAAGCTAACCGCATCGGCGGCACGATTTTTGTGGGCACCAGATTGCCTGAAGCCGCCCGGGACATCATCACCCGCACCTTTCGCCTCAACCAAGTGGCTGTAGCCAATGCTTCCGGTTTCTTGAGCGCCCAGGGTGCGGAAACCCAGCGGGTGGTGGAGCAGGTACAGATTCAAACTATTGGCCAAGGAGCCACCGCCCGCACGGTGGAGACGCGCCAGATTCAAATTGTGCCTCTGGCGGCCACAACGGGGAGCGGTCCTTTGCTGTTGCGGGGTTTGTCGGTGCTGACGGACGAACGGCTTAATGCCCTGACTCTGGTGGGAGAACCCCGCAAGGTGGAAATTGCCACCCGGTTTTTGATGCAGCTAGACGCTCGTCGCCGCCAAGTGGCAGTTAATGTGAAAATTATTGACGTTAATTTAAACAACGAAGATACTTTTAATAGTAGTTTCTCTTTCGGGATTAACGACAGCTTTTTCGTCAATGATGGCGGGACGGCGGTGGCCAACTTCGGCGGTTTCAATCCCCCAAGTGCTAATACCACTACTACGGGCGTCATTGTGCCTTCGGTGGTTCCCAACCCCATCACGGGAGATGTATTCTACGATCGCAACGACCCCAGATATACCGTACCCGTACCGGGGATTCCCAGTACCGATTCCCCATTCCAATCGCCATTCCTGCGCCCCATCCCGCCGTTTGGAGAAGGGGGACGCAGTGACCCATTCACGCCCGGGATTTCTGATTACGATTACAGCTTAGAAGAAGATGGCATTACTGGTGATTTGGAGTTCAGTTTGCCCACGCTGTTCCAGTATCCCACCAGGTTTTTGGCCAGCCTGCAAGCTCAGGTGGTTAGCCGCAATGCCAAAATCCTCACTGACCCCACCTTGGTGATTCAAGAAGGACAAAGCGCCAACGTTAGTCTCACCGAAGAAATTGTGGGGAACATCCAACGGCAAGTCCAAACTGCCGATGGTTTTACAGATGTAACGGTAACAGCGGAAATCAAAGAGGCAGGTTTGCAGCTAGAAATTGCGGTTGACCGCATCGATGATAATGGCTTTATTACTTTGGCCATCAATCCCACAATTAGCGCCCCGGTGGGTACTCAGCAGCTTGGAGACAACTCAATTACGCTGTTGAGTCTCCGATCGCTCACTTCTGGCCAAATTCGCCTGCGCGACGGTCAAACCCTGATTCTCTCGGGCATCATTCAAGAGCAAGACCGAACCACCGTGACCAAAATCCCCCTCCTTGGGGACCTGCCCCTGATTGGTTCCTTGTTCCGCAGCACCAGTACAGATAATCAGCGCGCCGAAGTGGTGGTGTTGGTGACGCCCCAGATTTTGGACGATTCCGATAGCTCTGGTTATGGCTACGGCTACGCTCCCGGTTCCGATGCGCGACAAATGATGTCCCGTCCCGGGGCTTTTGGCTCTGGCACCACCGTCACTCCTCAGCGATAATTGGCTTGGGCTCAAGCCCCCCTGATATTTCCCCTGGGGCTTGAGCATTCTTGCCTTGAATTTTTATATTTGGCAAATCTCTTATCTGGTATTGATTTTTCTAGAAAATTTTGCTACTCTGTGTAAGTACACAAGTAGTGACAGATATTGTTAAATTCGTTATGTGGATTCTCCCTGCGGAACTTCTATAAACAAAAAAAATCCTGAAATCCATACAAAATAAAGGTTTCACCGCTCAATATTAGAGTAGGAACCTCTAGAATAATCGAGTGAAACTTTGATTCTGTGAGAGTTTCAGAGATTTAGCGTCCGACAGAGGCCCTAGAGTTGACTCGGCGCTGGGCTATCCTATCTGAGATGGGAAAGCTATATTGAACGTTCATGCCCAAAACAAGGAGTAATGTCAGATGAATAAAGGTGAACTGGTGGACACAGTGGCAGAAAAGGCCAGCGTGACTAAAAAGCAGGCTGATGCTGTGCTAAGCGCCGCTTTGGATGCCATCATGGAAGCCGTGTCCAACGGTGACAAGGTGACACTGGTGGGGTTTGGCTCGTTTGAAGCTCGCGAGCGCAAGGCTCGGGAAGGTCGCAATCCCAAAACCGGGGACAAAATGGAAATCCCCGCCACGAAGGTGCCTGCCTTCTCCGCCGGGAAGTTATTCAAGGAAAAGGTGGCACCAACCGGCGAAGAATAATCACTTCTACGGCACACCAAACTTTGAGCAGACCAGCACACGGGGGGAATTTGGCCTGGGCAGCTACACTGGCAGACTGCCCCCCCGAGGCGATCGTCGATTTTTCGGCGAGTATTAGTCCTCTCGGACCACCCCCATCGGTGCTGGCTGCGATTCAAACCCACTTCCGTGATATAGCAGCTTACCCGGATATCAATTACGGGAAGCTGCGGCAAGCTCTGGCGGGAGGACATCAAATTCCCGCCGAGTGGATTCTTCCGGGTAATGGTGCGGCAGAATTATTGACTTGGGCGGGTTGGGATTTGGCTGCTTTGGGGCAGGTACTTTTGCTGACGCCCGCTTTTGGTGACTACCGCCGCTGTCTGAAGGCTTTTAACGCCAATGTGGTGGAGTGGCCGTTATCTTTAGTTGGTGGTTCTCTACTGCCAATCCCGGAGCCCGGAGGAGCTATATCTCGGGGACTGCTGCTGAATAATCCTCACAATCCCACGGGTCAGCTCTTCCGTCGGGAGGAAATTTTGCCCTATCTTGATGAGTTGGCTCTGGTGGTGGTGGATGAGGCGTTTATGGATTTTTTGCCGCCGCCAGAGCAGCAGAGTTTGATAGATGCGGTGGCGCAATATCCCAATTTGGTGATATTGCGCTCTTTGACTAAGTTTTACAGTTTACCGGGTTTGCGGTTGGGTTACGCGATCGCCCACCCAGACCGCCTCCGCTCCTGGCAGCAACGCCGGGACCCCTGGCCGGTGAATGTTCTCGCCGCTGCTGCTGGGGTCGCCGCTTTGGGGGATGTGGAGTTTCAGCAACAAACCTGGTCTTGGCTACCACCAGCAAGAGCCGAGTTATTTAGTGGTTTACAGGCAATTCCTGGTATCAACCCCCTCCCCAGTGTGGCGAATTTTTTGCTGGTGGAAATGGCGGATGCACTAGAGTTGCAGGAAAAGTTACTTCGCTACCACCGGATTTTAATTCGTGACTGCTTGAGTTTCCCGGAATTGGGAGGGCGCTATTTCCGCGTGGCTGTGCGCACTGGGAAAGAAAATCAGCGTCTGGTCAGGGCGATCGCAGAAGTTGTATCCTAAATAATCGAGGCATCTGCCCGCCCAAACTGAAAATTTCCCCCACATCAATCAAGTGACTTTTGATTATGATTTAGTTATCATCGGCGACAGTCCCGCCGCCGTCACCGCCGCCATCACAGCGGCTCAGCTCAAAGCTCGCATTGCCCTGGTGCAAACTTCAGCCCATCCCCCCAACCCCCCATTCAACAAAATATTTATTCCTCTAGCCCCCCCCTTTGAAAGGGGGGTAGGGGGGGATTTTTGGGGGGGGGAAACTTCGGCCCAAAATCCCCAAATCCTTACCAACTATCTTGCCACTACTGTGGGGGAGGAATATTCTCCACCGGTACTCGCCTCAATGGGGATAGATGTAATTTATGGCAGCGGTGAGTTTCGCCCCAAACCCCAACTGGCGTTTGAAGTGGGCAACCGCCTCGTGCGATCGCGCCGTTACCTCCTCACCCCCCACCATATACCCGCCATCCCCCCAATCGAAGGTCTCACCAACACCACCTATTACACTCACCACAGCATCCACACCATATCATACCAAAAACAACCTAAAAGCCTAATTATCATCGGTAGTGACCCTCTAGGCATCCAATGGGCGCAAATTTTGGCCGGGATAGGAACCCGCGTCACCCTCATCACCGCCAGTCCCCACATCCTCCCCCAAGAAGACCCCGAAGTTGCCCAACTGCTACAAGCTCAATTACAAGCAGACGGGATTCGCCTCCTCACCAATACCAAAGTAACACAAGTTAAGCAAATTGAAAATAACAAGTGGGTACAAGCAGGAAATCAAGCCATTGATGCTGATGAAATATTCCTCGCCACCGGCTATCAACCTGATATCCAAAACCTCAATTTAGAGCGAGTAGGCGTAGAAATTGCCCCCAACATTAGCATAAATGCCAAACTGCAAACTGTCAACCCCCGCATTTATGTTTGTGGCGAACTTCTCGGCAAATCTCCTCAGCTCCATATAGCCAACTATGAAGCTAAAATCGCCGTCAAAAACGCCTTATTTTGGCCATTATTTAAATGCGATTATCGCCCCATTCCCTCGGTAATATTCACCAACCCCCAATTAGCCCGCATCGGCTTAACCGAAACCGAAGCTCGCGGACGTTACGGAGATGATATTTTGGTATTGCAGCAGTATTTCAAGAGCCTAATTTTGGCGCAACTGCGAGATGAAACTACTGGCTTTTGCAAAATTATCACCCGCCGTGGGGGGGACATCTTAGGCGTTCACATCATCGGGCCCGATGCCAGAGAATTGATCAACACTTTGGCTCTAGCTATGGGGCGAGGTTTGAAAGTGCAGCACATCGCCTCCCTCACTCCGATTATACCCAGTTTATCAGAAATAATCCCCAAAACTGCAGAAATTTGGCACAAACACCGCCGCCGCCGTTGGCACAATTTCTTAGAAGCCTTTTTCAATTGGCGGCGGGGGTGATTGATGATAGCCAAAAAGACTGTCATTCTTCAGGGGGATGACAGTCAAAATCCATACCTCACCAAACTGAGAACCTCTATAAATCATCATCCCCCAACCCCCCAGTAGTCCATAAAAAGATGTAGGGGGGCAGTCAAACCTCTAGGATGGAATGGCTACCTAATAATTAGCTAGGGCCAAGTGACAAAGGACAAATCAAGTGACAAAGGACTCTTGGACAAATGACCCGATTTATCTACGACCAATTCACCAAACAATACATCCAGGAACTGTTAAGGCAATTAGGGCAAACTGAAACCAGCAAGACTATGGCTTCAGAACGGCGAGAAATTGACATATTTTTCACGCCCAACCCGGAAAAATCGGGGCAGCAAGTCACTTAGGCTTACTGGGAAGATTGGCGACAACTCCGGCGGTGTTTGAACCATTTAGTAACCCGGTAAAACCCAGAGAAATTTGTAGTTGTCTAGTAAAACTATTAGACCTCAAGGCAGAATTTGAACGCCAAGCGGTTCGGGAAAAAAGACGGCTCACTAAAGCCGAATCACCCCGGTTGTGGATGATCACACCCACAGCATCCGCCGCCGTCTTAGCCGAGTTTGGTGCTACCCTAGACTTAGAAAACTGGATGAGTGGCGTTTACTTCCTCGCGAAGGGACTGCAAAGCGCGATTATCGTCATCCACCAACTACCACCGACACCAGAAACCCTATGGTTGCGGATTTTAGGCACGGGCAAAGTCCAAAAACAAGCCCTGCAAGAGCTGGAGCAACTACCACCAGATAATCCCACGCGAGAAACCACGCTAGAATTATTGTACAACCTGCGAGCCATGTTAGAAGCTCGGCAAAATTTAGCCCCAGAAGAGAAGGAGTTGATTATGGAACTATCACCCCTGTATTTAAACCGGTTACAAACTGTTAAGGAAGAAGGCATCCAGCAAGGAGTCCAGCAAGGCATCCAGCAAGGCATCCAGCAAGGACAGAGGTTGCTAGTGGAAAACCTGCTGCAAGTGAAATTTGGCGCCGTGGATGCGGAATTAGCTCAAATTATCGAGGCGTTAATTGAAGTGCCCCCATTGGAGCAAGCCCAGTTGATTTTACAGCTATCCCGCGAGCAACTTTTAGCTCGGTTTGACCGTGAGGGTCAGGCATAATTTGGTGATTTGTCCTCCAGAAACCGGGTTTCTACGGCAAATCTCCGTTATGGTCAGAGATTCTTCAGAGAAACCCGGTTTCTTTAGCCTTGGGTGCGAGAGTGGAAGCTGTAAACAACCTGCGAGCCATGTTAGAAGCTCGGCAAAATTTAGCCCCAGAAGAGAAGGAGTTGATTATGGAACTATCACCCCTGTATTTAAACCGGTTACAAACTGTTAAAGAAGAAGGCATCCAGCAAGGACAGAGGTTGCTAGTGGAAAACCTGCTGCAAGTGAAATTTGGCGCCGTGGATGCGGAATTAGCTCAAATTATCGAGGCGTTAATTGAAGTTCCCCCATTGGAGCAAGCCCAGTTGATTTTACAGCTATCCCGCGAGCAACTTTTAGCTCGGTTTGACCGTGAGGGTCAGGCATAATTTGGTGATTTGTCCTTGGTGGGTGTTCAGAAACCGGGCTTCTTGATTAAATCTCGGTTGGTGACGATAAACCTCAAGAGAAACCCGGTTTCTTGGCTCCCAAACTCACAAAATTAACCAAAAAAATTTCCTGACGGGGTGACAACCACCTCAAAAGCCTGATAGAATCAAGGACATAGCCCTCAGACCCCGCTGAAAAAATGGGAGCTTATTCCTTCTAATTCGCATTAATTCTGTGATAATTTTTTGACAAAACT
>Ga0209172_10000347_pt1 | contig 132127 bp, 109 predicted proteins | sample LarsenN4metaG_FD_184113 | JGI IMG/M metagenome (GOLD analysis project Ga0209172, IMG submission 184113) | Hot spring sediment bacterial and archeal communities from British Columbia, Canada, to study Microbial Dark Matter (Phase II) - Larsen... ... | reverse complement strand
CAGCATCGAGACGATCTGTTCGGGCCTGTACCGCTTGCTCGTGTCGCCCATGACATCTGCCCCTTCCTTGGGTCCAAAGGCCCCGAGACTCACTCAGAGCCCGGACCGGTTTCAGGGGGGCAGGTCAGGGAAGGTGTCAATCTCGCGTTCGAGGCCGGTCGTGTAGTCGAACTCAATGATGCCTTGGCCGTTTGTGGCGTAAGCGAACTTGAATCCCAGTATCTCCGCATACTCCTTTGCCTGCTGAAGTCCGTCGCCCGGCGTGGCGTAGGTCGGTTTGGCTTCAACGACTGCAATGGGCAGGTCTGGCCGGTATCGAAGAATGTAGTCGGCGCGCTTGCCGGGTCGGCGACGACCGCACCGACCGGTCACCACAATACGACCATCGGTGAACGTCACCTGCTCGTTGATGCGATGTGGATCGCTCTCCCAGCCGGCGGCTTGGAGTCGCGGCACGACGAATCGGCGGCAGGTGTCAGCTTCATTGGGCATGGCTAGCTCGCCCCCGCTTTCTGCCCAAAGAGCTGATCCAGCAGCACATCGATGCGCGAGGAGTCGATCGCGCCATTGGCATCGTCGCGAGTGATGATCAACGTGCCACGAGTTCCGCCGCCATCCTCAAGCGGCAGGATACCGTTCGCCTTGTACCACGCCATCTTCGTCTCCCAGCGATGGCGATACGAAGGCACGTGCAGCATGCCGCAGTGCTCCCAGTAGTAGTTCTGCCCCGATTCCGCGTCCTCGATGGTGAAGTCGGGGTACCGCGTCGCGCCGTCCATCGTCAACGGTTGGTTGTAGAGGAACTCGATGTCTCGCCGCGACAGATGATCCGCGATGATGACCTCGGACTTCGACTGCACCATGATCCCGCGAGCAGTGCGGTGAATCAGTTTGTCCTCGAAGAACCGGTTGTTGATGACGACTGGTGACGGTGGGCCGAACAAGTTGGTCAGGCGGCGCGCCGTCTCGGAGTACTCATCGGAAATGTATTGGCGAAGATCGCTCCGCGAGCCCTGGTGCAGGATCACCACGCGGTTCTTCTGTCGCGTGAGCGCCGTGTAGAGCATTTCGCGCGACAGCAGGCGACATGGGTTCGGCAAAACGAGAATCACCGTGCCGAACTCGCTGCCCTGCGCCTTATGCACCGTCAGCGCATACGCCAGCTCGAGGACCGGATTCCCATCCTCGCTGAAGTCACGACTGGTGAAATCGTACTTGTGTCGGGGCTGCGATGAGAATTCGACTTCGAGTTTCCAGCGCAGGTCGGGCAAGCCCTTCTTCCGGAAAAAGCCGACCGCCATGCCGATCTCGCCGTTGGCGATGTATGGATTGTCCTTGTCGGGATAGACCTTGCGGTGCCCGTTCCAGTACATCTTGGGGTCGGTGTTGACGAGGTTGATGACCTTGTCGCCGTAGACGATTTCTTCCGGTCCCATCGGCTTGGGATACTTGCGGCTCCATCCCTGCTTTCGGGATGAGTCGATCATCGGCTGACGGAAGCGCTTGTGGATGAGCCGATTGAGATCTGGAACGCCGTGGGCGCCGGCGCGAACGGGCGAGAGAATCTGCCAGCCTTCAGCCTTTTCTGCGGCACCGAAGTTGAAGAACCGCATGCCGTTCCAATCGGTGCCGCCAAGCGTCTCATCGAAGCCCTTGATGTCGTCCGGGCCATTCAACTTCAGCTCGCGCACAAGCACGTCGATGATGGAGGATCGCAGTTCGTCGGCAGAAGCCCATTGCACGAACTCCACGTGGGGGCTCTTCCCGGCACCGACAACATCGTCGAATACATCATCCTCGCCCGGCCCGATGACCGCTCCGCTGAACCATCTTGCAAAGCGCAGGTCCTCGCGATCGTCTCCGGCTTGCCGGCGCAGAATCGTGAGCTCGGCGTAGCCCGGCCCGACTCGCTGGACGAGTTGGGATACGCCAATTGGCGCAAGGTGGTTGACGATGTCGACGAAGGGACGGCCGCTGCCGATCGGTGGAAGTTGGCGAGGATCACCGATCAAGATGAGTCGGTGCACGCCCTTCAACGCCTGCAGTAGCGCTCCGAGCATCTCCTCGGTGAGCATTGACGCCTCATCGATGATCGCCGTGCGCGCACTGACCTTCGCTTCCTTCTCAGAGAGGCGATAGCGGCCGGTGCCCGCGTCATAGCGATCCGGCGAGAGGAACTGCGCAATCGTGTAGCCCTTGAGGCCGAGGTCGCTGGTTGACTGCTCCATGCGGACGCGGGCCTTTCCGATTGGGGCCAGCAACAGGATTCCCCCTTCAACGACCTGGGGATGGCTGCAGAGCACGGAGAGCAGCGTCGTCTTGCCGGTTCCCGCAGGCCCAATGAGCACCGAAAGCCGAGATTCGGCGAGCTCCTTCAGCGCAGCCGTCTTCTCCTGCCGTGCGGCCTCCTCCGTTTCATCGATGGCCCCTGCGCCCTTCTTCGCCAGATGTGCATCGAGCATCCTGCGCCAATCAGCGTTGATCTCCAGCCGCTTGCCGGCGATACGCTTGGTGATGCGATCACGGATGGTGTCGCCCATTTCGGCGAGCCGTCGGAGTTGGAGCCCAGGGGCGTTGTCGGCGAGCGGCGCCTCCACGATGGCGTCCTCGAAGATGTCCTTGGCGACGCTCAGTAGATCAGTATCAACCTCGCATGGTGGATGAATGGTGAGCCGACGAATGCCGAGGATAACCTGATCCTGCGGAAACATGGTACTGCCGCTGCTGGCGGCGTCTTCAAGCACGGCCACAGACAACGCTCGAACTCGTCGAGCGTCTGTTCCAGTGTCAAGCGCCGTCGGCTCAGAAAGCGGATGCTGATCGCGGATGACCGCGTCGGGGAAAACGCCACGATCAACAGTCCACACGCTGATTGGATCAGATGTCAGGCGCGTGCCCTCATACAACAGATAGGGGTTGGCGAGGATCTTCCCGTCGGTCTCGCTGATCCCAGCGGCCTGGCGCTCCTGCTCCACGTAGACGCGCTTCGCCTGCTCGCGGCTTAGCTCGAATCGGCTGACCAGCTTGAGGAGGGCGCGGCGTTCATCAGGCAGTCGATTCCATTTGGCGCTGTCGGTCTTACCGATGTCCCCGGCCAGATGCGATGGCAGGTGTGCTTTGGGGTCGTTGAATACCCGATCAACCAACGGCCAAGGGTCGCCGTTGTCGCCAACCCTCTCCGCGATCGATTGAGCAATGAAGGTCCCCAGCTCGAGGCCGAATGCGGCGAGCGCCGCGCCCAGCCCCGGGTACGGTCCGCGCACCTTCCACAGCCCTTCCAAGCGGTGGTCAATCCATGCAAGGCACGATTCCCACGGGCCAGGCAGGGTTGCCTTCGCTCGTCGCAACGCCTCAGCGCACGACAGCAGACTGGCGATCGCGCCGTCGTGCGTAACCAATTGCGACGCGTGAGAGAACTCGGGCAGGCGATCGTTGGGCGAGAACGCCGTGATGTCGGTTGGATCGAAGTCTGAGTCTTCGGCTGCCCGTTCCAATGCCGCGTGGTACGGCAGGATGAATCCGTCCTTAAACTCCGGCCTGATCGAGTGCTGGATCACCCGCTCCCACAGGGTGGAGCGCAGTTTCCCTTTGAGGTCCTGTGTGTCGTATCGATACTCGATGCATGGCGCAACGTGCTTCACGCGTCCGACGCCGATGATGATGCGCTGGCCATTGGCGTCTTCGACGAACGGGACGAACTTCGCATAGAAGAAGCACAGTGATTCCTCGGGCTGCAGATGGCCAGCGAAGCAATCGAGGAGCGCCCGCTGGTTTTCGTGATCTTGAATCCACTGCGTCTTGAAGCCGAGGTCCGGCTCGCGCTCGGGCTTCACGTCCAGCGCGTGCTCCTCGCCGAGCGCCTTGAACGTCTCGCGCAGCAGCCATGCAAACGGCACGGCCGCGGCCGAATACGGTGGATGGCGGATCGGCGTCGGGGCGAAATGTCCATGCGATCCCTCCGATGTCCGTCGGTACGGATGGTTCGCCATGCGGGTGTATTCGAAGGGCGCCATGAACGCCATGCGTTCGGCAATGCAGCAGGGCCACTTCTCCTGCGGCAAGACGTTGAGGGAGAGGCCGGCGACGGCGTCCTCCGCATCGTCCTTGCGATCCTGGGCGACCCGCTTCAGTCTCAGACATGAACCGTTCAGCCGCGGGTTCGCGCAGACTCGTCCATCCCAGCCAGTGTCGTGCCAAGGGACTCGGATCGAAACGTGTCGGAGTGCGTACTTGCGGGGCATGCGCCGTCCATGTTTACCGAACACTGTACGTCGGCGATGATAACCGCAGGGTCAGCCTGACACAAGCCCCGGAGACCAAATGCTGACGACGGCCTGGAAGTGGCTGTCAAACAGCGATTTGTGACGATCCAGCAATGTCGGTTCCCTCGGCTCATCGCGATGATGCGACCCACCTTTAATAGTCAAAGCCGAGGAGATTCATGGCCTGCCGAATCCTGACACAGCGCGACATCCAAGCCGCCCGCCGCGGAATCGGCTTCTGCTATCTCTGCGGCAAGCCGCTCCCTCAGCGCCGGTTCGGTGCTGGGTGCGGAGTCGTCGGCGAACACATCGTTCCCCGGGCGCTACTCGGCGAACCGCCGGCGCCAAACGCCTGGCCTGTCGTGCTCGATGTGCATGATCAGTGTGAGGAGGCGCTCAAGCGCGGCCGCGACCACTGGGTGACGAACCTACAAGCAATCAACACCCGTTCGCAGGAGGAGTGGCCCGAGTGGGGCCATATTCGTGGGCTTCCGATTGAGCCTGTGGTTGTGATCGATGAGGATTCTGGCAACACGTTCCCCGCATTCACAGGCGTCGGTGCAATCCTCCACGGAGTATCAACCTGGGTCCGTGGCTTTCACGCCATGCTTTACCGATCGCATCTTCCCGCGAGCGTCGTCATTCACGTGCGACCGCCAGTTCCGGCGTGCGGTCCGCCGGGAGGAGTGACATTGCCGCTGACAGAGGAGATGATGTCTGCGAGCGTGCAGGTGGTGATGGCTGCGATGCTCACAGACCGGTGGGATGGCGTGAAGGCATGGGGTGACAGCCTTCGGTACTTCTGCACATGGTGGAATCGCGCCCGTCTGGATGGACACGAGAATGGCCCATGGACGTGCTTCTGGACGCTGACGTTTCCAGGCGTCCTGGAATGGTCAAGCACCGTGACTGATGTAATTCGACCGTGGAATGGGCACTATGAACTCCCTGAGCTGCCGGCGGGAGGCAGCCAAGTCACGCAGGTGGAGTTCGACGTGTTGAATGAGACGCTCGCTCGCCACCAACCGAACGCTCGCGGATGAGCCGCGCCCAGTCCTGCCGCTGCTTACGCCATGTGGTGACTGCTGTAAGCGATCGAAGCGATCTCTCGTGCAGCCGATCGCGCCCGGCGCGAACCACCGGCAGGTGCAGAATCTCCTCCTGGATGTCCGGCGCGAGGTGCAGCAGGTTCAGAATCTGCGTCATCCGGGGCTGGGTGACGTGCGCCAGGCGGGCCAACTCCGACTGATTGGCCACAACGCCATCCTGCAGAAGCCGATCAAAGCGGATCGCCAACGCCATCAGAATGGCCACGCGGGGCGTGCGTCCTACCGGTTCGGTGGGCTCCGGCGCGGGGCCGGGCAGCACGCGCTTGCGATTGCCCTTGATGGCGAAGTGAATCTGGCGGGTGATGGTGGTCATGCTGCTTCCTCCAGGCGACGGTCAATCAATGCGCGAATGCTGGTGGGTCGGAATGTGACGGATACGGTGCTGTTTTCGGCGTCGTAGTTGACGGCTGAGATCAGCAGGTTGAGCAGGCGCGCCTGCTCGCGCGGAATCAGGTTTGACCAGATCGAGTCGAAGTCGGCGAACGCCGCTTCGGCCTCGGCGCTGCTGACCGTCTCGCGCTCAAGTTCCGCGATCCGCGCATCCAGTTCAGGTCGTCGCCGCTCAGCATGGCTGATGCGCTCATGAAGATCGGCCATCTTCGCGGTGACTTCCGTGGTCATCGCGCCGTCTGCAGCCAGTTTCCGAAGCGCCTGATGATGCCTGGTGTCTTCGCGGTTCAGGTCCTCGCGTTCGGTCTTGAGTGCCGTGATCTCACCCGTCACCGTGGCCTGTGCTTCGGTCAACACCTGCGCGAGCAGCGCCTTGTCGTTCGCCAAGCCTCGCACTTCATCCACTACGACGCGCTCGATCTCCGCCGCCGGCAGCGTGGCCGATGGGCACACGTTCCTGCCGCTCTTGATCGCACGGACGCATCGGTAGTACCGGTTGAATCGGCCGTTTCGCCCGCCGTTGAAGGTGTGCGTCATCGAATTGCCACACGCTTTGCACTTCAACAGCCCGCGGAGCAGAGCGCCGTACTTGTTGCGCACCATCGAGCCACCGGTGCGCCCATTGTTCTTTAGCAGGGCCTGCACCTGATCGAAGGCGTCTTGGGTGATGATGGCTTCGTGCTCGCCATCAAAGAACTGGTCCTTGTGTTTGAGTTTGCCAGTGAAGATCGAGTTGGTCAGGAGGTGGTAGAGCGTTGCCTTGTCGAAGGGGCGACCGCCGAGCGACTTGCCCTTCTTGGTGATGCGCTGTTTGTTGGGCCAGCGCCGGTGCGCGAGTTCGCTCACAACCGGCAGCAGTGAACCCTTGTCGAGGTACATCTGAAAGATCTCGCGGACGCGCGATGCTTCCTTGGCATTCACCACGAGTCGGGGGCTTGGGCCGCTGCGATCCACGTCGTAGCCGAGGACCGGCACGCCGCCTGCCCACTTGCACTTGCGCTTCTGCGCCGCGATCTTGTCGCGGATGCGCTCGCCGATGATCTCGCGCTCGAACTGGGCGAACGAAAGCAGGATGTTCAAGGTCAATCGCCCCATCGAGTGGGTCGTGTTGAACTGTTGGGTGACGGAGACGAACGAGACGCCGCGCTTATCGAAGGTCTCCATAATCCGCGCGAAGTCGAGCAGCGATCGGCTCAGACGATCCACCTTGTAGACCACGACGCAGTCGATCTTCCCTGCGTCGATGTCGCGGAGCAGACATTCAAGCGCTGGCCGGTCCATGCTGCCGCCGGAATAGCCTCCATCGTCGTATCGCGTTGCGAGCGCCGTACATCCTTCCGCCCTCTGGCTGGCGACGAATGCCTCGGCGCTCTCTCGCTGCGCATCCAGCGAGTTGAACTCCTGGTCGAGGCCCTCCTCACTCGACTTGCGGGTGTAAATGGCGCAGCGGATGCGCCGCGTCTGTGAACTCGGCTCTGCCTCGGCCTAGGTCTTTCGGCGGCCGCTCATGGCTTGCCTCCGAGCCGAAAGAAGCGGAATCCATTGATGTGGCTACCCGTGACCTTCTTGGCGATGGCGGAAAGAGTGCGATAGCGCGCGCCGTTCCACTCGAACCCCTGGCCCTCGCTCAGCACGACCACGCGAATGGTCCGGCCCTTGTACTCGCGGACAATCGCCGAGCCGGGTGGGGGTAGACGCCGGTCGTTGTGCTCGCCGTTGGGAAGCGGCCGCGTGATCGTGGTCTCCGCCCCCGGAGTTTGCGGCGGGCAGATCAAGGTCTTCGGGGCCATAACGCGGACCTCGGCGTCGTCGGCCAATTCAGCTGCGCGCTTGCGAGCTCGTTCCGACAGGTCGCCTTCCGTGAGCGCTTGCATCCGCCAGGCGATCTTGCGAATGAGATACGCGCGGTGGCGCGTGCGCGAGTCGTACCCGTGGAGTTCCGCGTATCGCTCGACCAGTTCGCTCGTGGTCATGCGGTGCAGGACGTCGATCTCCGATTCGATGGTCTTTGGCATTGTGGCTCCTTTCGCTAGGGGTCATCGAGACCCGGCCCTAACCGGCGGGCCGTGGAGCCACACTGAGGGGCAAGTCGCCAGGAAGATCAAGGCCACTTTCGCCGGCTTCTGAGACTTTCTGGAAGGCCAACGATGTGCGAGATCGGGCCACTCTGACCGAGCGGACGAGGCCCTGCGCGAGAATGCTGGCGATTTCTGCCCGGCGCTCGACGATGGTCATCGTTTCAGGGTTGCGGGTCGGGTCCACAGCGCGCTCCTGGGCATGAGTGTCATGGAGGCGACGCGATGCAGCGCCGCTGTGGACTATCTATGCCGCCGGTTATCACTGTGCGCGGGGTAGCGATTCGCGCTACACTCGTGGATGGACCGAAAGGACGCGCATCGTCGGCGAAAGCGCAAAGAGAAGCTTGCGCGCGCAAAACGGCACGGACTGATCAAGTCCAAGGCTGCTGCGACCGCCAGCCGCGGTGGAGGCGGTCCAACGCGTGCCATCCGCGAGAATCGACGCTTCAACCGACGTGAGTCGGATGTGAACCACTACTACTACGAGGAGTACGGGCATAGAGGGGTTGGATCGCGCGAGTATGACGGCTGGATCAAGTGCCGGCTTCTGCATGGTCGAGGCTTCTCGTTGATCATTCCGGATCAGTCTATATCGAGAACCACGGGCTTTGGTGGATTCAGCCATTGGCGTTCGGGCCAAACATTCTTGGGAAACTGTCAGAGACCGAGGTCGTCTGTGACCTCGGAATTGACATCTCGTGCGGCCACAGGATTGAAATTCGATTCTTCAATCGCGACCATGTGGTGGATTTGGCCGATGGATCGCAGGTCTTCAGATGTCGCATCAAGGGACCACGCGATCTGCACACGTTCGCAACTGGTGAAGCCGAGTGGGACGGGAGCAGCTCGCCGTATCTCCGACTTTATCACCACACCACATCAGCAACGGTGCCGTTGATTTTGGAGTCGTCCCATTTCCGCGCGGGGTCCTACAACATTCAGGGGTCGAGCAAACAGTTAATCAACGTAGCCTATACCTACGTCACGCCACTGGATTCAATCCGCAACGACAACGATCTGAAGAAGATCGCGATGTCGATGGGCGGCACCATCGAGCTCCTCCGCGATGGTTTCACGCCGCCGCCAGTCGTCGGTCCTGACTTCCTCAACCAGTACAAGGATGACATCCTGCAATTGGACGTGTATCGGTGTGATCCTACAAAGCGCGAAGCCGCCCTCGATGTCTGGATTGATGCATCCATTCTCGCCCCGCAGCACATCTACCGTCATGATTAAGGATTGGCGGTCTACTATGAGTTGCCGCACCATTTCATTCACCGCATCGGGGCAGAGCCGGGTAGAAGCGTGGCGTTTGACGCGAGGCGACGTATCCACCGGCAAGAAGGCCTGAAGGCATTCGACTACATCGTGGTTGGAGACTGCACCACTCTTGACGGCTTGGCCGCACCCTACGACGAAGAAAACACCGCCCACATCATGAAAGTCGAGGGCATGACTCCAGGCACGACGATTCTCGACTTCTGGTTCGCGCGCGGCAACAGTGACCTCTACACCGGGAAGACGGTCACGATGCAGGAATTTCAGCCGCCCGCTTCTGCTGGGTTGCACTGAGATCGCGAGCGTAACCCTCCCGGTTACGCATGGTGAATCGGAGACAACGGCGCGCTAACCCCGGCGGGTGTCTCGGCGACCGGCAGAGAGACTTCCTGCCAGAAACGGAATTTGGGCGACCCAATCAGGCGCGGCCCGGTTATCCATCACGCCGCAGAAGAGACTCCGGCCAACCCTGCGCAGTGCGTTAAACCTCTACGGGCCAAGGCCAAAAGCGAGAACGCCGCCGAGGTCTCTCGGAGGCGCCATCGTGAACCGTGGGGCCGGCGGCGATTGCAACCGGCTCGGTAATAGCGGGGGCAGGATTTCGCTTCGCGGCGCCCTTCGGGCGTGAACCCGGGACTGCGTCCGCTGCGCGGCCGTGTCGCAGGTCAATACAGCCTCACCATTGGACAGGAAGCCGACCACAAGGGCCGGCTTCATGTCCAAATAGCGGGGGCAGGATTTGAACCTGCGACCTCCGGGTTATGAGCCCGACGAGCTACCAGGCTGCTCTACCCCGCAGTCAAGAGCTCGCATCCTAAGCGGCTGAAGCATGAAGTCAAACCGCCGCATCCATCGCAACCTGCTTTCCGCCGAGTGACTCACCTGTGCGGAACGCCCAAATCCCCCGCCCGACCGCCGGGAGCCACGGGCCGTACGGCATCGCCGGCCGCGACTATGATCGCCCTACCATGTCCAGCAAGCCAGGCGGGCATCCCATCCCCGAGGTCGGCAGCACCCCTCAAGCCGCGGGAACCGCCCCGATGTCGCCCACGGATGCGGCAGGTTCGTTGGCCCAGCCCCATGCTGAGACACACACCGCCAACGACGGCCGACCGCTGCTGGTCGCACACGTGGTCGGCGATACCCGCGGATGGACCATCGAGCCAGCTTCGCCGCGCAGGCAGTGGATGGACGATTTCGCGAACGGTTTCGCGTATCGCTGCCTGCCGCTGGTCATGGCGAATCAGGCCGGATGGGTGATCCGCAGCCCGGCGGCCTTTGAAGCGGTGTGGAGCGGGCAGCCGTCCCAGCACGCGATGACCGTAACGATGGACAAGGGGTACGAAAGCTACGCGGGGCATATCTCATCCCACTTCGGGAATGGGATCCTGACGTTCTCGATCCCCTGGCTTTTCCGCACGCCGAGCGGACTGGGATTGATGGTCCGGGGACCGACCAACTCCTTCAAGTTCAACGCGGCGCCGCTGGACGGCTTCGTTGAGACGGACTGGGCGCCATTCACCTTCACGATGAACTGGAAGATCATCAAGCCGCAGATCCCGGTGCGCTTCGAAAGGAACGAGCCGATCTGCCTCATTCACCCGTTCGATCCGCGGCTGATGGAAAGCCTGCGGGCGGTGCAGGCCCCCATCTCATCGGACCCGGGACTGGAGATGCACTACCGCGCGTGGGCCAAGTCGCGGCACGCATTCAACGACAACAAAGAACGAAAGGCGAGCGACTGGCAGAAGAACTACATCCGCGGCCAGCACACGGACGGGACATTCACCACGGGCGATCACAGAACCAATCTGAAAGTGCCCAAGTTCGAGCAGGGCGCATGAACGCTATTCGCGCTCCGTCAGCTCGCGCATTCTCCGGAGCGTTTCTTCGAGCTGCTTCTTGAGCAATCGGACGCGGAGAAGCGACTTGACGCGCGTGAGCAGCTCGAGCTTGAACACGGGCTTCGTGAGAAAGTCATCGGCTCCGCTTTCGACTGCGCGCTCCACATCGCTGACTTCGCTCAGCGCCGTGACCATCACGATGGGGATGTCGCGCGTCGCGGGGTCGGCCTTGAGCTGACGGCACAACTGGAAGCCGCTCATCCTCGGCATCATGACATCGAGAAGAATGAGGTCGGGCTGCTCGCTCTCGACCTCCGCCAGCGCTTCTCGACCGTCGCGGGCTACGCGAACCCGGCAGGACAGGTCTTCGAGATACGCCTGAAGCAGTTCGAGATTCTGCTCGTGATCATCCACCACGAGCACCGAGGCCGATGCCAGATCCATCCGAGCATCGAGCGCGGCCTCATCAAGCGGGGCGGTCTTGGACGCGGCCAACGCCGGATCGGACGAACCTTCATCTCCTGCCGCTCGCTGCATCCGCTTCTCCCGTTGCGTCGCTCGATCCTAGCCGATGGGGCGCGGGGATCGGGGACCAAAGAGGCAATGTGAATATCCTATCAGGTGCCGAACTTCGGGCTTGTTGTCAAGTTTTCCACAAGTTGTCACGAACCGCCGTAACCTTTGTAACCCTCAGCCCGTACAAGACTAACAGGGGATATCCCCATCAGGGCGACGGCATGGTCTATTCGGCGAACAAGCAGCGAGCCCCGTGGCAGGACCGGTTTCACACCCCGACAAGCCACGACCTCCTTGCGCAATACCCCAAGGCGGTCGCCGGTCTGCTGGACACCGCCCGTAGTTCGCTGTCCGCGCTCAGCGGCGTTCACGAGCGGCTTGCGTGGCAGGGCATTCCATGGAGATGGGCGTTCGTCTACGACGCCGCCAAGGACGCTCGACGTCCGTATGCGTACCTGATTCCCGACGTTCGCACACCCATCCTGGCGATGCCGATCAGCTCGGACATCGTGAAGGAGATCCCGGCGCGGCGGCTCACGCGGCATGTCCGCGAGGGGCTGGCCTCAGCACGGGTCGTCAACGGGGTGCACTGGGTGACGTGGGATATCACCAGCAAGACGCAGCTCGAGGAACTTCTCGCGCTGGCGCGCTGGACGCATCAGAGAATCCACCAACAGAACTGACTTGCAAGATTGCGCTCCCATCACTCGGGCGACGCGACCCATTCGCCGCTCGACCAGTCCGCGCCGTGCCGGCGCTTCCAGCAGGGACGGGTCGGATCGACTCCGAACCAGGCCGCGAGTTCATCCGGGTCGATATCACGCAGAGGCCTTCCACGGTCAATCGCCGTCTGCGCCGACCAGAGGGGCGATTCGGCGCCAAGGAGAAGCCCCTCGGCCTCGAGCAGTTCGCGAACCTTCGCGTCGTCAAGGCCGGGACTGGGGTTGCCGCCGCAGACGGAGCACAGCTCCACGATCTGCGCCCCATCCCGAACAGAGCGGGTGACGCGCTCGTTGCGGCAACCGGAACAGAAAGGCAGGCCCTCCCTGTGGGCCATCACCTCTCGAACCAAATCTTCAGCGCGGGCGCGATGCATCCCCGCGCGAACAAGCAACGCGACGGAGTCGCCGCGCGAGAGCAGGTCGGTGGCCCTTCGGTACTGCTCGGCACGATACTCGCCGAGCGCCTGGGCGACTTCGAGGTTGCGTCGATCCACGCCGCCTTCTTCGATCCCCGGCGCCCAATCCACGCCTTGACCGGCGGGTGCGAGTGATCTGGCCATCGCCTCCAGCCATGTGCGTTCATCTGCGGACGTGGAGAGATCAGCCAGAGCGACGCACACGCCGGCGCAGAGTGTGGACGGCGAAATACCCGGGGACACTGAGCTGCCGTCGGCCGTCCGTGCACACTCGAAAGCAAGCACATACAGGCGGCGCGCGAGCTGGTGACCGGACTCCGTCGGGTGCTCGTAGGCGACCTCTTCAGCGAGCTCGAAGTAGGCAAGAGGATTCTGGGGTCGAAGACTCTCGAGACGAACCTCAAGATCGGGGACGCCCGAAGATGCGGTCTGCGGGACTGACGAGTCCTGCGCGCGAAAGCCGGCTGCAGCGGTCAGAAGCACGGTCAGCAACAAGGCTATCAAGCGGCTCATGTGGCTGAGGCCTCCGGAACATCAATGCCCAGACGGATGGCCCACAACCGAAGCATGGCGCGCTCCGCGACTTCAATCTGCTCGAAGACGTGGGACGCGGACCTGCGATCCCGACGCATCTGATCGATGATCGCGCGGACTTGATCCGCTCGACTCGAGCGTTCCGCGGCTACCACGTACCCCATGACTTCCGCAAGCCCGACCTGCTCGGATGCGAAGTGCTGCACGGTGCCGCGCGCAAGCGTACGCCGTCCCGCGTGCCTGCGTTCCAGCTCTTCGAGGGAAGTCCATGTCCAGCTTCCCTCGGCAAAGAAGCGGGCCTGGGAAAGCATTTCCGCGCGGAGCGCGGCCGCGAAAGCGGCGGAACTTTCGGGAAGGTTGGCCGCCGGAACCTCCGGGCTTTCCGCATCGGCGCTCAGTGGCTGGAACTGTTCGGGCTTGCTCGGAGCGATGCGCGGGTCTGCCTCGGATTCAGATCGAACTTTCGCATCACGAAACGCCCGCAACTGCATCGCATAGGCCGAATCGATGATGTCCGAAAGCGCGTCGATCTCCGCACGCTCGCGATCCTGGAGCAGCTCGATGATCCGTTCGACGAGGGCCTTCCGTGCCGCATGCGTCCAGTCCGAATCGGAAGACGGGGGCAATCGCCGACCGGTCACCTGTTCGATCATTTCGGAAGTGGCTGGCTGGCGGCCGGCGCGCGGCAGGGCCTCGAGGAGTCCGTGCACCACGTCGGGCCGCTCGGCGAATTCGATGACGATGCGCTGGGCCAACCGGCGAACCTGCATGGGAGACCCGAACACGGCGGCTTCAGCGAGCACATCGGCGTCCGTCACGCCCTGCGGACCGCCCGTGTTGCGCAGCTGGTTGAGCTGAATGACGCGCAGGTCGGCATTGTTCATCGAGGCGAGATAGGCACGTGCCCACTGCCCATCCGCGCCGGCGCCGGCGGCGCGAGCAAGGGCGCCGGCATCAAACGCCTTCATGCCTGAAACCTGCTGGCGAACCAGGGAGGCGATGTTCTCCGACGACGCGCCGCGGATGGTGCTCGAGGCCGCTCTCGTATCCTGCGCCCAAAGCTCGGCCGCCGCCTGATTGAGACGGGCGGCCTGCGCGGCCGAAGCAAGCCGCTCTTCCGGCGTGCGCCGGACATTGGAAGGAAAGGTCCGGAGATACTCCTGCGCTGCAGTTCGCCACTGGTCCGTCTCGTGAGACCGGTCGCTGGTCGGCGAAAGCCCGAGGAGCATCGCGTATTGATCGCGCAGCTCGATCCGGCGAGCAGGTGAAGCACCCGCGGCGCCGCTGGGAAGCGTCATGTCCAGGCGGATGCCCTGGATGGCGCCCTGACCGATGAGCCAACTCGTGATGACCGCAAGATCGGAGTCGGAAACGGCTGGATCATCGAACCACGCGATCAGTGCGACTCCCCCGCTGCCTGTCGGCGTCCAGTCCATGACGCCGAGCAGCCGGGTGATCAGTTCGTGGGAGACGTGATGGAGCGTGGGGTCATCGCCGCGCACAAGAATGTCATCGAGCGTGCACTCGAGAATATCGGCCGCAGCCTTGGAATCAACGGCACGGAGAGCGCGCAGTGCTTCGACCCAGCCCGCCCATGCATCAAGGAGAAGCGGCTGCTCGCCCTGAACACCCACGGGAGTCAGCTTCTCTCCGGCCGCGATCAGCGCAACGGCGGCTCCGTGCCAGAAGCTTGAACGGTCTCCGCCGGGGGGCGCGGGAGCATCGCACGCGGACTTGAGCATCGACATGACCGAGGCAAGCTCGCTTTGAACCGCGTTCGAAAGATCATCATCGCGCGTGAGCCGGCACGTCGCGCCGGCGGACCACACGGCTCGCAGAACGCCGGATGCGCCGTTCGGTCTTGCGCCGGCGCCGAGCTGCTCGGCATCGCCGCAGACTGTACGCAGCGCTCGCTCCCGCAACGCGCCACCCTTCTGGTCGGCGATGCGGATGAAATCGGAGACTTCCAGGAGCATGGCATCGACCATGCCCGGGGGCATCCGATGCCAGGAGTCGGCGACCACGGAGAGGGTACCCTCGAACTCTTCCTCGGCTCTGCTCGATATCACGGGCATCAGCTTCGATGCCCGACGAAGGTTATCGAGCAGCGCCTGCGCATCATCTGAACGACCGCCCGACACAAGCCTGTCCGTTTCGAGATCGGACAGCCCGATTCCGTCCGGCGATGTGCTTCCCGTGACAACGGAGGAAGGACCTTGCCCCGGCGCGGACCGGCCCCCGCCCGGCGATGCGGCACTTTCCATGTGATGCCCGAGGCGGTCGGATGCCACTCTGACGACCAGCGAGAAGAGCGCCACCACACCAATGAAAAGAAGCATCGTGGCGATGCGCATTGGCGTCCCGGATGCAGAAGCGTGCAAGAGCTCCTTGGGCGGCGATGGCGCTGTCGCAGGGGTGTTGACGGCTCGCGCCCCGATCGCAGCAGGCTTCCTTTCAGTCTGAAGATGTGCAACAGGACGCTGCCTCCCGGCTCTTGAAAGAACCAAAGCCATCTCCGAAAGGCTCAGTCCATAGACATGCGCCAGCGCCCCGAGGCGGCGCTTGGCCGCAGCGTTCCATCCGCCCGAGTGCGCGAGAACCTGAAGCGCCACAAGCTCGAAAGCACCCTCTGCACTCCGTACCGCAGGCCAGGAACGGCGCGGCTGAGACGGCCAGGTTGCCTCCGCGAAACTCTCGATGTCTGAAGGCTGCCGCAGTTCCGACCACCTGCCGAGCAGCGCCGCACGGACCGCCGGATCCTTCAACTGTGCGGCGGAGACGTGGAGGGCCAGTCGAACTTCGTCTGCTTCGGGACTGCTGGCCTGCGGATGACGCGCGATGCGCTCGAGCTGCAAGCTGAGCGCGCGATCGACATCTTCCGGGGTGCAGCGGTCGGGAGAAAGCCCCAGCAGTCCGAAAGGCCCCCGCTGGCTCGCGGCCGGCCCCAGGAAGCGAAGGATGAGTCCACTGCCGCTCATGCGTGGCGCGCTCCCTGCCGCGGCGATGCATCCGAGCCGGTGGTCGACGAACCGCGCTTCGAAAGCCGGCGCTCCAGTTCGCGGAATCGCTCCGCCCAAGGGGCCGGGCCGACATCGGGATACAACACCATGTGCTGCGCGAGCACTTCGCGCGCGCGGTCTGGGTCCACCCGCTCGAGAAGGGTCAGCAGGCGCCACTTGGCTTCGAACCACGGTTCCGAGAGCGGCTCTCTTCCGGCGATGAGCATGCGCCAGCAGCCGAGCGCGACCTCGTTCTCGTTCCCGCCGATCGACTCGGCAAGCTCTGCCAGCCCGCGCAACGCCCGAGCGTCGTTCGGTTGGCTGCGAAGCACGCGCTTGAGGAGCAGAACGCCCAAGTCGCGCATTTCCATGTCCTGCGCGGCCGCCCAGAGCGAAGCGGCCGCCTGCGCGACTTCGGCGTACACCCCGAGCAGCGCGGGGTCTTCCGGGCCGTCGGCCGTCGGCGGAGCCGCTGCGATGATTGCTTTGCCGTATTTGACGACGAGCCGGGCGGCTTCGCGTGCATCCTCACCATCCGGGTCCTGAGCCGCGACGATGCGAAGGCGCAGCAGCGCATCACGGTAGAACATGCGCGCGGCCGCCTCGGCGAACCGTGGATCGATCTGCGGCAGCCCATCGGCGATGCGCTCAGCCGCCACCCTGTCGCCACGGGCGAGCGCGATCTGAGCGCGGCGATACTCGATCTCCCCGGCGATCGGCCCGGCATCGACCACGCGAGCGGAAACAAGACTCATCAGAGTGTCGAGCGCGCGCTCAGCCCGATCGGGGTTCGGGACAGTCATGCCCATCATCGCATCGATGATTCGACGAGCGAGCACGGCGGCACGCTCGGCGGCCTTCGTGTCGCCGCTCGATGCCCATCTTCGATCCAGCGCGAGCACCGGCTCGGCGATCTCCGCGAAGCGGAGCGCCAGCCAGTCACGATCTGCGCCGGCGGCGGCGCGATACATGTCGTAGGCGAGGCGCGAGGCCTGACGACGGGCTGTCTCGTACAGCGCCGACCCTTCTGGCACCTTGAGAAGCAGCTCGATGGATTCGCGCGGGGACAGTTCCTCATCCGTCGCGCGCCGCACCGTGAGCGCGGCGGCGCGCGGGCTGTCCGGGTACGCCGCCAGGTATCGGTCAATCAGCTCGCCGCGGCGGCGCTCGAGGCCGGCATCATCGCCGGCGCGACCGAGCGCCAGGTCGAGCGAGCGTACCGCCATCCAGAGCGCCTCGGACGCACGCCCGCCGCCTCCATCCTTTGCGCGATCATCCACGATCCGGCTCGCCTGCTCGAACGATTCGGCGGCTTCTTCCCAGAGTTCCCTGCTGTTGGAATGAGTACCCGCGCCGTAGTAGAGGCTGAGGCCCAGAAGCATCGCCGTGCTACCGCGCGCCGTTTCAAACTCGCCTGCATCCGGCTCGCGGAGCGCGTGTCGAAAGAGGTCGGCAGCGACGAGGTACTTCGCTCCGGCCTCGGAATCCTGTGTGGGTTCATTCTCGTTTCCACCCGCGGCGCGATGTGCGGCACGGGCCTCGTTGTACGCCTTCAGACCCCGCGCATGATTGGCGACAAACCCTTCCGTACCCAGCCGATCCTGCCCAAAGAGCGTTGCAAGGTCCAGAACATGACCCATCTCGCCGCGGGCCATCAGGTCACTCAGCGCCACACGCATGAGCCGCTCGACGCCTGCTTTCTCGGCCGTCGTCCTGGGCTGCGCTTCGAAGGTGAGCACCGCGAGGAGGCGCGCGAGTGCGGATGAAAGCGGCTGAAGCTCCGCCGCTTGCACGCCGCGTTGAGCCTGCACGTGAGCCGCGTCACGTCGCAGTTCCAGCGTGAGTTCCTCAAGCTCTTTCCAGCGCTCAGCACGGGCGAGAGCCATCATGCGCATGATGGGGAGCAGCTCGATGGCGCTCGGGGACACCTCCGGCGCCCGCTCAACGGCATCGAACCAGGCAAGAGCCGAGTCCAAGTCTTCCCTCATCGCGGCGCAATGCCCCATCGCCAGCGCTGCCCGCGCGACATGGTCGTACTTGAGGGTCTGCTCGGGAAGCCGTTCGATGGTGGCGGGCTTGCCCGGCACGCCGTTGAGAATCCACGTGAAATGAAGCATTGCTTCGGCGGCAGGTTCGCTCCGCCCCGACATCTCGGCGATGTATGTGCAAGACCAGCCTGCGAGGTAATGGGCGAGGGAGCGATGCCGTCTCGACTCTGCGAGCGCCTGGCTCAAGACCTCCGAATCGCCGCGTCCGGCTTCTTCCTGCCGCTCCAGCGCCTCGACGCGGCGATTGGCTTCACCGGCGATATCGCGGAAGCGCAGCACGAGGTCTTCGAGCTGGCGTACCGTGGTTTCAACTTCGTCCTGCGGCCCCAATCTCAACCGACGTCGCTCGGCGACGCGCTCCGCGCGCGTGAAACTGGCCCGGGCAAGACTGATGCGCAGCTCCACGGAGTCCGCCTCGGGGACGTTTTCGAGAAGCTCGCGGCCCTTGCGCTCCCAATCGTCCTGCTCTGCCGCGGTCGATGCCTGTTCCAGCAGCTGCGCATAGACGGCGGCGAGGCGCTGGGCGATCTCGCCCCGCACATCGGGGGGCGCGGAAGCGAGGCGGTCGCCCAGGTGCTGCGCGAGGAGGGCGATCAGTCCGTGGTCCTGAAGGTACTGCTCGACCGCCTGATCGGCGTCATCGACCGGGCCGCGGGCGGGGGCGGAGGCGGGGCAACAGAGCACGGCGAGCAGCACGGACGCGCACGCGGCTTTCCATCTGCGATGCCGAGTCGCCGGTTCATGACGTTGCATTGTCCGCATGCACTCCTCGCGCTGGACCGCGGCGCCGCGACGGCTTCATCGGCGGCGCGGCACGTATGTCACCCGGTCGAACCCCGCATCGCGGCACGCCTGCAACGCCGCCACCGCCCATTCGGTGGTGACGTCGCCGGCACCCTTCACGAACACGCCCGCATCCTTGGGAAGCGCCGCAAGCAGCAAACGCAGCGACTCCTTGTCTCGAAGCACCTGATCGCCGAGACGGAACCCCGGACTGCCGTCGATGATCTCCACGTCGACGATCTGCGGTTGAAGGTCCGCGATGCGTCCGGCGGCGACCTTGTCCACACGGAGCGCGGGGGCCAGATGCGATTCGGGAGGCGCATAGGTCGTCGTAAGCAGAAAGTAGATGAGCAGCAGGAAGATGACATCGATCATGCTGGTCATGTCCAGCCCGGCGTGCACCCGCGAAGATCGGAACGGTTTGAAGTTCATCCACGGCCTCGCATCGATCCGGCGCGGGGGATCTCGGTCCCCAGTTTCCAGGCTCGCACGCCGCGGGACGACAGCTCTTCCGCCAGCACGTTCACAACGTGAAGGGGAGTGTTCCGCTCGGCGCGCACGAGCAGATCAAGCGATGCGGCCTGGCCGCCGAGCTTGGCGATTTCGCCGTCGATCTGAACCAGCACCTCGGAGAGCGAGACCTCGCGGCCGTTGGTGATCATTCTTCCGTCGCCCATCACGTTCACGACGAACCCGGGCTTGACGAGTTCGGCCCTGGATTCGCCACGCTCCTGGGGCAAGTTCATCTGCTGGCGGTTCAGCTCCGCGAGGCTCGAGGTCGCGAGGAAGAAGATGATGAGCAGAAAGACCATGTCCACCATGGACGTGAAGTCCATGGCCGGAACGCGCGCTCGTACTCCTTCGGAGCGAAACTTCATCGAACACTCTGGCCTCCGGCGACCGGCTGGGAGCCTCCCGCCCCGCCAAGGCCGGGCGCATGCGCCGGCGGAGCTGCCGCGGCCATGCCGATGCCGGCGGGGCCGGCGGATGCCGGCTGCTCCTCCACGTACATGGCCAGCTCATCCACGATCCCGGCGACTTCGCTCGCGAGGTGATCGATCCGATTGCGGAACCAGGTGACGGCCGCAAGCGTGGGGATGGCGACGAAAAGTCCCTGGATGGTCGTGACGAGCGCAAGGCTTACGTCGCCGGCGAGTTGATCGGGTCGGGCGAAGCCGCCGACATCGGCCATAGTTCCGAAAGCCCCGTAGAGTCCGACGACCGTGCCGAAGAGTCCGAGCATCGGAGCAATACTCGCAATCGCGGCCATGCCGTCGGTGCTTCGTGAAAGCCGAGCAATCTGCTCCTGCCCGGCCTCCTCCAGTGCCCCCTTCAGTTCCAGCACGCCGAAGGGCGAACGGCGGTACCGGCTGAGGCCGGCGCCCATGACGCGGGTGAGGAAGCACTGATTGATGTCGTCCTGGCAGTAGGCCAGGGCGTCGTTGATCTTCCCCTTCTTGAGCATCTCCTCGAGGGCGCGGACCACGTCCTCCGGCGCGAGCGCCGAAAGCCTGATCTGGAAAAGCCGGATGATCGCGAGCGTCAAAGCAACGATGGAGAGAGCGATGATGACATACCCGATCCACCCGCCCCCCTGGATGTACTCGATCAGCGAACGGCCGGTCGAGATCTCCCCTTCGGGTGCACGCTGAGGCGAACCGGCGCCGCCGGCCTGGGCCAGCAGAGAAGCGACAAAGGAGCCTAAGCATTGCGCAGCGCACGAAAAGTTCATTTCCTATGATCCTTGCGGCGCATCCGCCGGAGTGGTTTCAACAGGTTCAACAGTCGCTTCCTTCGCTTGTGGAGCCATGGTCGAACGTTGTCCGTCGACAGGTTCTTGCATCTGCTTCTCAAGCCAGCGCAGAGCGGGATGATTTGGTTCATCCACCGCGAGCCGATCCTTCAGGATACCGGCGCCGGTGTGATCGCCGCGCCGATGCAGCTCCGCCGCGGCCTCCGCCAGAGCGATGCCCGAAAGGTAGCCGTGATCGCGGCCGAATCGGGCCGGCACATGCAGCAACTGGATGACTCCGGCGAAACGTGCGGATTCCGAATCCTCCCGGAGCAGTGACCTGCCGATGGCGACGCGGCGCCAGACCTCGCGCCAGGTACCCAGATCGGCGACGATCCCGGCCTCAAGCTCCCTCCGGGCGGCGGCTCGTTCGTCCGGCCCGCCGACGCGAGCGAGCACGACCTGCTCGACAAGCGCTGAGCCGGCGGCCGTGCTGACGGCTGCATCAGGAGGCGGAAGGACATAGGGCAGACCATTCTCGAAGCATGCCGCCACTCGGTAGAGTTCGCCGAGTCGCACGGCAATCGATGAAGTCGCGCGCGCGTCCGGCGTTGAACGTGCAAAGAGCGCCGATTCGTCTCCCGGGAGCCAGATGGGCGGCAGCGCTCCGACGAGGAAAGTGTCCTGGTCGAGCAGCGGCAGCATCGGCGGATCACCGGCGATCACCACCCCCATCTCGCGCAGGCGCACGGCCTCCAGCCAGCATGCGGCGGCCTCGCCTTGTCGACCTTCGCGGAGTCGGCATCTCAACAGCCCTTCGAAGACCATGAGCGCAGTCGGGCCGCCGTGCCCCCGGTAGATCTCGAACAACTCTTCGAACAGCGGCTCGGCCAGGGCATGATCTCCCCGCGAGAGCCTGAGACGCGCACGCCACGCCTTGTCGCTGATGGCGGCGTACGAGGCGGCTTCGGATGCGGCATCGCCGAAGACCCTCTTGATGCTGTCCCATCCGATGATGCGCGGCTCATCTCCAGCGACGCGCACGCCCTCGAGCGAGACCGATTCGATCGGAGCCTCCACTACGACCCCCCCGCGCAGCTCGATGGTGGCCCGAGCCTGGACCGGACACAACGCGACGAGGATCGAAACCCATGCAAACCGCAATCTCACGGCATCTCCCCCCGGGCGCCCACGGCGGGAATGTGCGTGTATGTTCCCCCGGACTGGCGGGCGATTCTTCTCATGATCTCCTCCGAGCTTCTCTCGATGAAGGAGATGCAGTGAATGGGCGTGCGTCGGTCGCCCGCGTTGTTCATGCGAGCGATCTGGGCGATGATCTGCTCTTCCGTGCCACCGGCGAACTGCCCGTCGGTCATGAGGTAAATGGCATCCGGCCGCGGTTTCATGGCGAACACCGCGGCGAGAGCCGGTAGCGGGTTGGTGCCGCCGTTGGCGGTGATGGCACCGATCTCGCGCTTCACTTCGGTCTTGAAGCGCTCGGTGGCGCTGATCCACTTCGAGCCGGTGAGAGGGAAGGCCTCGCTGTTGAAGAGCACGATGGAGAAGTGCGTGTGCTCAAGCAGGCCTTCGACGGATTCAGCCAGAGCGATCTTGAGGGCATCGAGCCGCTCGCCGGTCATCGAGCCGGAACAGTCCACGACATAGGCGAATCGCGAGCCGCGGGCTTCAACCCCAAAGAACTTCGCCGAGCCGCCGCCGGCCCCTGCCCCCATTTCCATACCCTCGCCAAGGGCCTCTCCCGCGCCGCTTGTGTTGCCGAGTTCCGTGACTTCGAGCGACGAAAGCGCGGCCTCGCTCACCGGAGACATGACGTCATCGATCTGAACGACTTCCTCCATTGCCGATTCAATCGCCGGCGCACCTTCCGCGGCAGCCGAATCCATCAGCTCGGTCAGCTCCGTCTGGGTCATGATGGCCGAAGCGATGACGCCCCCCGAACCGGAAAGCCCGGCCGTGGGCCGCTCGAGAAACGTCACGGCGAACAACAGGATCAGCGCCAAATGCACGAACAGCGAGAGGAGAACGGCGAAGGCACCCTGCTCCCCCCGCAAAACCGGGCGACGCCGCCACGGGGCGAACTTGGCGATCCGGCTGTCGGGTTGGGCAGTCGTGGCAGGCGGAATCTGGACTTCGCGTCGATTCACTCGAGAAACGATATCCTTGGTGCGCGCGGCAGGGTTTCGATCCCAGCTATAGACCGATCCGCAGGCCTCCGGTTCCCTGACGGATTGCGAAAGCAGGGCTACCCGCAGGGGCGTTCCGCCATCGCACCCGGCCGCGTGCTACTTTCGACCCTCGTGCCGCCCCATGTCACCCGCATCCGGCCCGGAGAATCCTCCATGACCGCAACCCAGCTCCCGCCGGCCCAGTCGAATCGGCCCCGCTACAAGCGTGTGCTGCTGAAACTGTCCGGAGAATCCTTCTGCCAGCCCGGAGGACACGGGATTGACTCGGCCGAACTACGGGTGATCGCTGCGGAGGTCGCCGCTGCACGGCAGGCCGGTGCGCAGGTGGCCGTGGTGGTCGGAGGCGGCAATCTGATCCGCGGCGCTCAGCTGGCGCTCGATGGGCTGGTTCACCGGGCGACGGCCGATCAGATGGGGATGCTGGGCACGGTGGTGAACGGGCTGGCGCTGCGCGAAGCGCTCACCGTCACCGGCCACGATGCACGATGCATGACCGCGGTGGAGATCAAGGCGGTCGCCGAGCCGTTCATTCGGCTTCGCGCCATTCATCACATGGAAAAGGGAAGCATCGTGATCCTCGCCGGTGGAACGGGCAATCCTTTCTTCACGACGGATACCGCGGCCGCGTTGCGGGCGACCGAACTGGAATGCGAGGCAGTGCTGAAGGCGACGAAGGTGGACGGGGTGTACACGGCCGATCCGAAGAGGCATGCGGATGCACAGCGCTTCGCGCATTTGACGTTCGAGGAGGCGATCGAGAAGCGGCTTGCCGTCATGGACATGACAGCCCTCACCATGTGCAGGGAGCAGAAGCTGCCGGTGGTCGTGTTCGATTTCAAGAAGCCGGGAAACATCCGGCGGGTGATCGAAGGCGAACGGGTGGGCACGCTCATCTCGCCGGCATGAACGGCGGCACGGCGCCCTGCTCGGTGCGAAGAACCCGGGGGTTCCGTAGAATGTGCGGCATCCATGTGTCGGGAGATCGGCGATGACCCCTGAATCGATCTTGAAGGAATGCGCCCAGTCAATGGACAAGGCGATGGAGCACCTCAAGCACGAGCTTCGAGGAATCCGGACCGGACGGGCTTCGACCGCCCTGGTCGAGTACCTGAAAGTGGATTACTACGGGTCGCCGACGGATCTCAAGAACATCGCGGCGATCACGGTCCCGGAACCGAGCCAGATTCACATCAAGCCCTTCGATGCCTCGGCGCTGGGGGAGATTCGCAAGGCGATCGAGCAATCATCCCTGGGGCTGAATCCGCAGTCGGACGGCAAGGCGATCCGACTGAACATTCCACCGCTGTCGGGCGACCGGCGCAAGCAGCTCGCGGCGCAGGTGAAGAAGTTGGGAGAGGACGCGAAGGTCGCGGTGCGCAACGTGCGCCGTGACGCGAACAAGCACGCGGATCAACTCTCCAAGGCAACGGACAAGCACTATTCCGAAGACCAGATCGCGGACCTCAAGGACAAGATCCAGAATGCGCTCAAGGCGCATGAGACCAAGATCGACGAAGCGGTGGCCGCGAAGACGAAGGAAATCATGGAAGTGTAAGTCCGCGGTGCGGATCGGCGGATACGTCGGAACCTGCCGGCGCGGCCCGGTGCCGCACGCGGTTTCTCCGTTGTTCCATGCGCGGTAGAATCCGCGCGGCTTGATTCCCAAAAACCGACAAACCCCTTCGAGGAGCGCTGTCATGTCGCGTTTGTTCGCTTCGTTTCCCCGTGCCGCCATGCCGGCGCTCGCCTGCGCCGGTCTTGCCTGCTTTGCCGCGCCGGGCGCGGCGCGCGCGGAATCGGCCGTAATCCGGCCCGATGCGACCATGCTCCAGTTCCCCGATGTGTCGGCGGACAGCATCGTCTTTGTGTACGCCAACGACCTGTGGCTGGTGCCCAAGTCGGGGGGCACGGCCGTCAAGATCGCTTCGCCGCCCGGGCAGGAGATGATGCCGAAGTTCAGCCCGGACGGAAAAAACATCGCGTTCACGGGCAATTATGAAGGAAACAAGGATCTTTACACCGTGCCCATCAGCGGCGCCGGAGTCGCGACACGCATCACGCATCACCCCGCGGCAGAAACGCTCTGCGACTGGTCTCCGGACGGCAGCGAACTGATCTTCTACTTCAACGGAATGGCCGGCCTGCCGCGGCAGCAGCAGCTGTTCACAGTGGACGCGTCGGGCGGCCTTCCCCGGCAGATGCCGGTGCCGTACGGCACGACCGGCTCCATCAGCGCGGACGGATCCCGGCTTGCCTATACGCCACACACGACCGATTTCCGCACGTGGAAGCGGTACAGGGGCGGCATGGCGACGGACATCTGGCTCTTCGACCTCAAGCAGTACACGTCCAAGCGAATGACGGACTGGGAAGGCACGGATACCACTCCGATGTGGTCGGGCGACGTCGTGTACTACCTCTCCGACGCCGGCCCCGAGCACCGCTTGAACATCTGGTCCTATGACACCAAATCCGGCGATCGGAAGCAGGTCACGACGTTCAAGGATTTCGACGTCAAGTGGCCGTCGATCGGACCGGGCGAGATCGTGTTTCAGAACGGGCCGCAGATCCACCTGCTGGAACTGCGGAGCGGAAAGGTGTCCACGGTCGAGATTGAAATTCCGGGCGACCGACCGACGCTGCGCCCCCACCAGGTGAACTTCGCGGAGTTCATAGCGAGCGGAAACGTCTCGGCGACTGGCAAGCGCGGCGTGGTCGAAGCGCGCGGAGACATCTGGACACTACCGGCTGAAAAGGGCGTCGTCCGCAATCTCACGAACACGGACGGAGTGGCGGAGCGGAACCCGATCTGGTCGCCCGATGGAAAGTGGATTGCCTACCTCTCCGATGCCACCGGCGAGTACGAGATCTGGATGAAGCAGTCGGACGGCAAAGGAGAAACCAGGCAACTGACGAAGAACGGCACATGCTGGCGCTACCTTGATTCGTTCTCTCCCGACTCGAAGATGATCTGCTTCCTCGACAAGACGGGAGCAATCTATCTGCTGACCATCGAAACAGGAGAAACGACACTGGTCGCGACCGACCCCTGGGCCAACCAGCAGCCGGTGAGCTGGTCGCATGACTCCAAGTGGCTGGCGTTCTCCTTGGGTGACCCGGACAACCAGAATCCGGTGGTGCACGTCTACAACATCGAGAAGAAGGAGTTGACGCCGGTCACGAGCAACATGTTTGCATCGACCTGGCCGACATTCGACCGCAGAGGAGAGTGGCTCTTCTTCGCCAGCAACCGCTCATTCTCTCCAACCTACAGCGACATTGATACGACGTTCATCTACAAGGACACCGATGTGCTGCTGGCAGTACCGATCAACAAGGACGTGAAGAACCCTTGGCTTGCCGAGAGCGATGAGGAAGAGTGGAAGAAGGATGAGGACGGAAAGGACGAAGACCGCAAGGACGAAGCCGACAAGCAAGAGGGCGACGACGAGTCCCAAGAGAAGGAAGCCGACGAACAACGTGATGATGGCAACGCCGACGAAGCCGACGGAAGCAACGGCGGCGAAGGAGGCGAAGATTCTGAAGAAACGGATTCAGAGGAGGATGAATCGGAGGAATCCGAGTATGACACCGAGCACCCGCTCCACGGCATCTGGAAAGGCGTCGTCAAGGGACTGAAGACGATGGGCCTGCCCGAAGATGAAGCCGCCTTCAGCATGACCATTTTCGTGTCCAAGGATGGCGGCATCAGCGGGTCCACCACCGTCACCATCATGGGCCAGGAGCAGTCGGAAGACCTCGGCGATGAAGTCACGTTCGACCGGGCAACCGGGGCGTTCCATGCCAAGTCCGTGCGAAACGGAATGACCTCAATCACCAAGGGCACGCTGAAAGACAGCACCATCACCGGCACCTGGGAAATCGTGGAGATGGGCCTCTCAGGAACCTGGGAGGCGACGAAGAGCGATGAGAAACCGGATACGGACGACGACAAGAAAGCCAAGCCTGTCAAGATCGACTTCGAGGGTTTTGAAGCCCGTGCGATGCTCCTGCCCGTTCCCAGCGGGGCGTTCTCCCAGCTCGCGGTGAACGACAAGAATCAGCTTCTCTACATGCGCGGCGGCGGCGTCGATGACGACGACAATCCCATCGCCGCGGGCATCAAGCTCTTCGACATGGAGAAGGAAGAAGACGGCGAAAAGAACGTCCTGGCCGGCGTGTTCGGTTTCTCGATGTCGGGCGACGGCAAGAAGATCGGCGTTCAAGGCCACGGCGGGATGGCCATCGTGGATGCCGCACCCGGGCAGAGCATGGCCAAGACGGTGCCGACGGACCGCATGAAGCGCTCGGTCGATCCGCGCGCCGAGTGGAAGCAGATTTTCACGGATGCATGGCGCGTGCAGCGCGATTTCTTCTATGACGCAGGCATGCACGGCGTGGACTGGGAAGCCGTCCGGAAGCGATACGAGCCGATGCTCGCCGACTGCGTTACGCGGGAGGATGTCTCCTTCGTCATCCGGGAAATGATCAGCGAACTGAACGTCGGCCATGCGTATTACTGGGGCGGCGACGTGGAGAGGGAACCGGCGGAGAACGTCGGGATGCTCGGATGCGACTTCGAGCGGGTCACGGAGAACGGCTCCACCGCATACAGGATCAAGAAGATCATTCAGGGCGCCGCGTGGGACGCCGATGCGCGCGGTCCGCTGAGCCAGCCGGGCATCGATGTCAAGGAAGGTGACTTCCTGCTCGCGGTGAACGGGACTGCCGTCGATGCTTCCAAGAGTCCCTGGGCCGCGTTCATCGGTCTGGCGGACGCCGTGGTCGAGCTGACGGTCAGCGAATCACCGGTGATCGACGACAAGGCACGCCGCGTGCTCGTAAAGACCATCCCGAGCGAAACAAACCTTCGCTACCGGGCATGGATCGAAGAAAAGCGCCGCTACGTCGATTACCGCACCAACGGCCGGATCGGCTACATCTACGTTCCGAACACAGGCGTGGACGGCCAGAACGACCTGTACCGCCAGTTCTACGGCCAGCGTCACAAGGCCGGGCTGATCATCGACGAGCGATGGAACGGCGGCGGCCAGATTCCCACACGCTTCATCGAGCTTCTGAATCGGCCGCGAACAAACTACTGGGCGCGCCGTGACGGGAAGGACTGGCCTTGGCCGCCGGATTCGCACCAAGGGCCGAAGTGCATGCTCATCAACGGACTGGCAGGGTCCGGCGGGGACATGTTCCCTGCGCTCTTCCGTCAAGCGGGACTCGGCAAGCTTATCGGGATGCGTACGTGGGGAGGGCTGGTCGGCATCTCCGGGAATCCATCTCTGATCGATGGAGGCTACACGAGCGCGCCGACGTTCGGCTTTTACGAGACGGACGGGACATGGGGCATCGAAGGCCACGGTGTTGATCCGGATATCGAAGTGATCGATGATCCGGCGCAGATGGTCAACGGCGGCGATCCGCAGCTCGATGCCGCAATTGCTCACATACAGGCAGAGGTCGAGCGTGCACCGTACACGCCGCCATCGCGGCCGAAGGGGCCTGACCGCAGCGGAATGGGGCTTCCCGACGCCGACAAGTGAATTGATTGTCAGTCGCAACCGAAGGCTGCCGTTCGGGTTGTGTTGGCGTGCCGTCAAGTCATACGAAATCGCGCGAAACGATTTCGTTCGCTGTCACCGCGCACGCAATCGCGCTCTGTTGCCGTGCGCTGAACGAAACGCGCAGATTCAGCAATGCACGCAGATTTCGCTTGACGGACTCGGCATGTATCGGGATCATGCCAACGCTGGGAGCTGAGGACACACGTTTTTGGGGTAATCGTCAAAGATTCGAAAATCCGTTCAGCCGCAGCAATCGGCGGGCGCTATGTTTGCTGCTCGCTTGCAGCGGCGTGTGATTCTCTTGAGACCCAAAGGAAGGAGCAGAGCATGAGAGCAGCAGCAGTTCTTTTCGCGATCGCGGCCTCTGCCGGAACCGCATTGGCGGGCACTCCGGGCGATTTCAATGACGTGTACATCATCAGCGATGCGCACAATGAGGTGTACCAGTTCAACCGCAACGGCACGTACGTCAACGGCAATCATGTCGGGGGCGCCATGCCGCTGGTGTTCTCCAACCAGGCGCAGGTCGGCGGGATCGCCGCGTACACCGGCGCATTCGGCGGCTTCACCAACAACTTCTTCATCGGCGGCTTCTCCGGAGTGACGGAGATCAACAGCAACACCGGCAACTTCGTCCGCAGCTACGGCGGTTTCTCCCGTCGACCCGGCGTCGCGATCTCCCCGATCGGTACGCTGCTGACGAGCGGCCCGGCGGGCGTTGACGAGTGGGACACGACGAACGGAAACTACATCCGGACGATCCCGGGCGGGGGTGCCGACAACCAGCTGATGGCCCTGCGCGGCAACGACCTCTTCATTGCGACCTGGAGCAGCGCCGGAAACGGCATCGAGGTGCGCGATTACGTGACGGGCAACACCATCGCCCCGACAATTCCCGTTCCCTTCGGTCCGCACGAAATCGAAATCGGACCGGACGGTGCGTTGTATGCCACCTCGCTGTACGAGTTCAATCCGGCCATGACCGGCGTATGGCGGTACGACTTCGGCACCGGCGTGTGGAGCCCCTTCGCTCTGGCCGCGGCCGCCGGCGGCTCGGGCGTCTACACGAACGGCCCCCACTGCTTCGCCTTCGACCCCATCACCGGCCATCTCCTGACGGCCTTCGCCGACGGCTCGATCCACAAGTGGAACGGCGCGACCGGCGCCTACATCGGCGTGTTCGGATTCGTTCCCACGAAGTTGACGGACATTCTCTTCAAGCCGATTCCCACCCCGGGCGCCGCGATGGTGCTCGCGATGGGCGGGGCGATGATCGCCGGGCGCCGTCGCCGCTGATCGAATCGCACCGTATCACAAGCCTACCTCAAGGGACGCGGGACCTTCTCCGCGTCCTTTTTTCATTTGAGGCTCGATCTCGACATGCCGAAAAGGCCGCTCTCGCGGCGCGCGAGAATGCCGGTGAGCACCGGCGGACGCCGACAACTTGCCGCGAAACTCGACGCAACGGGGCGCGAATCTCCGCGTGTCGCGAGGGATTCGTGCATACCGGTTAGCGGAACATCGCTGCCGCAGGCAGCGCGGGCGCGGTTGTATGATGCCGCGGAATCAGTATCGCGGCGAACAGTGCCGGGAGACGGCGTGGCCAGACTGCACGAATACCAGGGCAAAGCGTTGCTCGCAGCGCGCGGGATCGCTGTCCCTCGCGGCGGCGTGGCGAGATCGTCGCATGAGGCCCGGGTGCAGGCCGAGCGGCTCGGCGGCCCGACCGTCGTGAAGATTCAGGCATGGTTGACGGGCCGCGCAGCCATCGGCGGAGTGAAGTTTGCGACGGATCCCGCGCAGGCGGAGGCGGTGGCGCAGTCGATGCTTGGCATGAAGGCCGGGAACTTCGCGGTCTCCGAGGTGCTCGTCGAGGAGCGATTGGAGATCAACCGCGAGCTGTTCGTCTCGCTCTCCATCGACGACGCGGCGCGGGCACCCGTGCTGCTGCTGGGCTTGGAGGGCGGGAGCGGCATCGAGGACCGCGCGGAAGCCGTGACCCGCATCGCGGCCCACCCCGTCGACGGCATCGACCGCGACGCTCTGCGCGACAGGCTGGAACGCAGCACGCTGCCGCGCGAGCTGATCGACGAAGTTGAGCGCGCAATACACGCCGTTTTCCGAACGGCACGCGAGTGCGAGGCGCGTAGTGTCGAGGTCAATCCGCTGGTGATCACAAAGGATGGACGAGTGATGGCGGCGGACTGCCGCGTCACGATCGACGATTACGCTGTGTTTCGCCATCCCGAGCTCGGAATCGAGATTGCCCGCGAGCTGGATCACCCCCCCACGGCGCTGGAGCGCATCGCCTACGCGGTCGAGCAGGCGGACCATCGGGGAACTTTCTACTTTGCCGAGCTGCCGCGGAGCGGGAAGCCGGATGAACGACTGATCGGGTTCCACGGCGCGGGAGGCGGCGGCTCGATGATGTCCATGGACGCCGTGGTGCGCGAGGGGTTCACGCCCGCGAACTTCTGCGACACATCCGGCAATCCCAGCGCGGCGAAGGTCTACGCGGCCGCGCGGATCATCCTCGCACAGCCCGGCATCATCGGCTACTTCGGAAGCGGCTCGGGCGTTGCGAGCCAGGAGCAGTACTGGAGCGCATACGGCCTCGCCAAGGCATTCATCGAGATGGGGTTGAACATCCCCGCGGTGATTCGTCTCGGAGGCAACAGCGAGGACCGCGCGGTTGAAATACTCGAAACCGCGTGCCGCAAACTGCCCGCGAAGGTGGAGGGTTACCGCAAGGATGACACGCCCGCCAGCGTCGCGTCGCGATTCAGGGCGCTTGTCGAGGCGCGGAAGCGGGATGTGCCGAAGATGTCGCGCCATGTTCCGACCTTCGTCGGGAAGGCGAGCTCGTGGAGTCTCGCGATCGAGCGAGGACGAGTCTGGATCGACCTGAGCGCGTGCGACTCCGGAGCAACGGCGCTCATTATGCGCAACAGTTTGGGACTCTTTGCGGAATCCAAGGGAAGACCTGTGCTTGCTGTTTCGGAAGCGGAAGCGAAAGACAAAGACTCCGAGTTCATTGCGCTGGAAGTGGAGTGCGCTCGCGCCGGCCGACCCATCGTGTTCGTGGACATGCCCCTGAAAGGATTGGATACGTAGTTCCGTCTCGGCGGCTCGCGCACGCCGCACGTATCGAGCGACATCCGCCATGGCAATCATCATCGATGAATCCAAGCGCGTCCTCGTGCAGGGCATCACCGGCCGGGAGGGCCAGGCGCGCACGAAACTGATGAAGGAGTTCGGAACGAACGTCGTTGCCGGCGTCACACCGGGCAAGGGTGGGCAGCAGGTTCTGGGAGTTCCTGTGTTCAACCGCGTGGGAGATGCGGTCGATGCGGTCGGGGCCGTGGACATATCGGTGATCTTCGCGCCGGCGAAGGCCGTGAAGGATGCCGCGTTCGAGGCGGTTCAATCCGGCGTCAAGCTGCTCGTGCTGGTTCCGGATCGGGTGCCGGTCTGGGATGCGATGGAGATCGCGGCCGCGGCGAGAGCCAACGGGGCCAGGTTCATCGGCCCCAATACGCTGGGCGTGCTCTCGCCGGGACGTGCCGTGCTGGGCATGATCGGCGGAAAGGCTGAATCCGCCCGCGAGTGGTTCAAGCCCGGGCATGTCGGCATCGTGTCGCGCAGCGGCGGAATGACGAGCAGTTGCGGCTATTACCTTGGGCGAGTGGGCATCGGGCTTTCCACTCTTGTTCACGTCGGAGGCGACTCAGTTCTCGGCATGCGGATTCCGGACGTGGCGCTTCTCTTCCAGGACGATGCGGACACGCAGGCGATCGTGGTTTTCGGAGAGATCGGCGGCAGCCAGGAGGAGGACCTTGCGGATTTGATCGCCACGCGCCGCGTGACCAAGCCCGTCATAGCCTACATCGGGGGCGCCGCCGCGAAGGAGGGGACGCGGTTCTCGCACGCCGGGGCGATCATCGAGGGCAACCGAGGAACTCACAAGGGGAAAGTCGAAGCGCTGCGACGCGCCGGGGCCGTGGTCGTGGATGCGTTCGGCGACCTGCCGCGGGCGACGCTGGAAGTGCTCGGCGAGCGAGGTGCGTGATGAGCGAAGCCGCCTGGAAAACAGCGATCACGAAGATCAGGCCCAATCACGTCGCGGTGCGGGGATACGACATCGCCGCGATGATGGGTCGCGTCTCCTTCGGCGCAGCCGTGTATCTGATCCTGCGGGGCGAGATGCCCGATGAGCGCACAGGCCGGCTGATGGATGCCATGCTGGTTTCGAGCATCGATCATGGCGCCACGCCGCCCAGCGCCCTGGCGGCTCGAACGGTGGCGAGCACGGGCGCTGCCCTGAGCGCAAGTGTCGCCGCGGGCGTTCTGAGCATCAATCGGCATCACGGCGGCGCGATCGAGGACTGCGCCCGCACGCTGCACCGCATCGTGAAGCGCGCGGAGTCGGAAGGCACGCTCCTGCAGGCCGCGGCGGAGATTCTGGGCCAGCTTCAATCCACAGGGGCCAGAATGCCCGGCTTCGGCCATCGTGTGCATACGAATGATCCGCGGACGGCACGGCTTTTCGAGCTGGCGAAGGAAGCCGGTATAAGCGGCGAGCACATCGAGGCCGCACGCGCCGTGGAAAGGGTATTCGCCGATTCAGGAAAGCCCTTGCCGATCAACGTGGATGGCGCGCTGGCTGCGATTCTCATGGACCTCGGTTTCGACCCGGCGGTGATGAACGGCATCTTCATGATTGCTCGCGTGCCGGGACTGGTCGCGCACGCGTACGAAGAACAGACCCGCGAGAAACCCATGCGACGGATCGACCCCGTCCATCACGAATACGACGGTGCCGCAGATCGCCGGCTGTAGAAGGACGCTGCGCCGGCAACCTTCCCACTGTCTCCGGCACGGTCTCATCCTCCCGGCGCTCACCATGCAAACCCAGCCTTCCCTCGCCACCGACCGACTGATCCTGCGACCGCTGACGCAGGACGACGCACCGGCCCTCGCGGCACACTGCGCACCGATCGAAATCGCGATGCAGACGCGCACCATTCCACACCCCTACCCCCCCGAGGCGGCGCCCGCCGCGATCGAGCGATTCACGAGAAGCTGGACCGATGGAACCGGCGCCGTGTTCGCGGCCACGCTTCGCGATACCGGGCGGTTCATCGGCGTGTGCGGGCTTCACGTGTTTCCGGAGCAACACCATGCCGAAATCGGGTACACGATCTCGATGGATCACTGGGGCCGCGGCTATGCCACCGAAGCCGTGCTGGCCCTGTTGAGATACGGCTTTGAAGGGCGAGAACCGCCGCTGAACAAGCTCTGGGCCGGGTGGTACATCGACAACCCCGCCAGCGGGCGCGTGCTGGAAAAAGTCGGGATGAAGCAGGAGGGCGTTCAGAGGCAGCACGCGTACCGATTCGGGCGGTACAGGGATGTCGTGCTCGTGGGGATGCTCAGGGAGGAATGGATCGCGCGGAGGGGCGAGACCGGTGGCACCGATTGAGGCACATGCCGAGCACCCCCCCTCGGAGGCGGATCAAGAGCCGGCGCCGCGTTGCGTCGGATGGCTCAACGCCGGCCCGGTACGGGCCGTCCGAGTACAGTGATTGCATGGCCGCGACCAACCAGACACGATCCGTCGCCGATATTGCCCGACTTTTCCCGAACCTGATGGACATCAAGGATGCAGGTCTACGCGAGAAGGTCGCCGCGGTATGGTCCGAAGCCCTGAACGTCGGCTGCGGGGGCAAGGGATGGAAGGAAGAGGAGATTCGCGCGATCCCCTTCACGCTGCTGGCGGGCGACATCGACATGCGCTTCGTCGAGCACCTCAACTCCTGCTGCAAGCAATGCATCGCCATTGCGGGAGTGCTGAAAGAGGTCTTCGGGCCGCGCGTGCCGGTGAATCTCGACGTGCTCATCGCCGGGAGCCTGCTCGCGGATGTCGGCAAAATGCTCGAGTTCGACAAGGACGCAAGCGGCAAGGTGATCAAGGGCCGCTTCGGTGACATGCTGCGCCACCCCTTCAGCGGCGTTGCCCTGTGCTACAAGCACGGAATACCGGCGGAAGTGATGCACATCGTGGCGACGCACAGCTTCGAGGGCGATCCGCCCAAGGTCGAGCGCTCCATCGAGAGCTGGATCTTCCATCACGCGGACTTCATCGACTTCGACATCGCGAAGGTGCTGGGGAAGAAAAAGCCCTGAAGATGTCTCGGCACCACTCGACGCCGGTCTGCTTCCCCGGCGGCAGCAGCGAACGACCACCGTCATCGTCGGCGGTGATTCTCCACGCTGGTGGCGGCCGCTTCCTGCGATCCGCTGTAGACAGCGAGGACGCCGCGAGTCCGGCACGGATGGACTACCATGATGCGGCGGCGCATCGCAGCAGTGCATCTGCCGCGCCCACTCACGCACAATCGGAGTTCGTCGGATGAAGAATGTTCTGGTTCTCGGCGGAGGCAAAGTCGGCAAGTCGGTTGCGGAGATGCTGCTCGCGCTCGGCCGCGGGCAGTATGCCGTCACGCTCGCCGACCGCGACAGGTCCAGTCTTGCCGAAGCCGAAGCCAACGTGGCGCGACTGCGCACGCAACTGCCCCGTTCAGTGGAGTTCACCAGTACGCTCCTCGACGCCAGCGACCAGGCGGCGGTTCGTGCCGCTCTTCGCGGCCGCGACTACGTGATCTGCATGCTGCCTTTCGACCTCGTTGCAGGGATCGCCGAAAATGCAGCCGAGCTGGGGGTTCATTACTTCGATGTCACCGAAGATGTCGAAACATCCGAGCGGGTGCGGAGAATCGCGGAGTCCGGGCGAGCGAAGGTGGCACTCGCGCCCCAGTGCGGGCTGGCGCCGGGGTACATCGCCATCGCGGGGTATGAAGTGGCACGGCACTTCGAGGAGATCCACGAGTTGACGCTCCGAGTGGGCGCGCTGCCGCAGTATCCGACGAACGCGCTCCATTACAACGTCACGTGGTCCACCGCCGGCGTCGTGAACGAGTACTGCGAACCCTGCAACGTGATGCTCGACGGAAAGCTGGCGAAGCTGCCCGCACTCGAGGGACTCGAAAACTTCTCATTCGAAGGCATCGAGTACGAGGCGTTCTATACGTCGGGCGGCGTCGGCAGCCTGATCGATACGCTCATCGCGGAAGGCAAGACCACTCAGGAGAGCCGCATCGCCTACAAGACCATCCGATATCCGGGCCATCGCGATCTGATGAAGTTCCTTCTGCAGGATCTGCGCCTCGGCGTGGAACACGCCAAGCCCACGCCGAGCGGACGCGTCTTCGATCGCCGTCTCGCCATGGACCTGCTCGATCATGCCATCGCCCGCACGCTGCAGGATGTCGTGGTGGTCTTCATCAACTGCATCGGCATCCGCGAGGGCCGGCGCGAGCAGGTGAACTTCAAGCGCGCCGTGCACGCAACGCAGATTCTCGGGCGCGTCTGGCCGGCCATCGAGCTGACCACGGCCGCGGGCGTCTGCGCCATGGTGGACCTGCACAGCACAGGCAAGCTCCGCCAGACGGGATTCATCCGCCAGGAAGAAGTCAGCCTGCCGGAGTTCAACCGCACGGTCTTCGGGCTGGCCTATGAAAAACCGGACGCGATCGAGTCCGCAGTGCTGGCGACAGCCTGACCCGCCTCCCGCACCCTGGAGGAGGGCGGCATGAACCTACAATCTTCTCATGCGCCTGACACTCACAGAGAAGATCGCGACGCGCTTCGCAGTGGGCTTGCCCACCGGTCAACCCGCTCGCCAGGGCGACTTCATCACGATCCGCCCGCACCACGTGATGACCCATGACAACACGGCCGCCGTCATCCCCAAGTGGAAGGAAATGACCGGCGCCGGCGGACGAATCGCCGATCCCCGCCAGCCCGTGTTCGCCATCGATCACGACATTCAGAACACAACGCCGGAGAATCTCGGCAAATACGCGCGGATCGAGCAGTTCGCGCGAGAGCACAACATCGACTTCTACCCCGCCGGCACGGGCATCTCGCATCAAGTGATGGTCGAGCAGGGATACGTGATTCCCGGCTGCATGGTCGTCGGCAGCGACTCGCATTCCAACCTGTACGGCGCGCTCGCGGCCTTGGGCACCCCGGTCGTACGCACGGACGCGGCCGGCATCTGGGCCACGGGCACGACATGGTGGCAGGTACCCCCCGTCGCGCGGGTCGAGCTACGGGGAAAGCTGCGCTCCGGCGTCGTGGGAAAGGATGTGATCATCGCGCTCTGCGGCGCCTTCAACCATGATGAAGTGCTCAACCACGCCGTCGAGTTTTCGGGCGATGGCGTGGCATGTCTCACGGTCGATCAGCGCATGTCCATCGCCAACATGACGACCGAGTGGGGTGCGCTCGCGGGCGTGTTTCCCTTCGACGAAGTGCTGCGCGACTGGCTGCTGGCGCGCGCGGACTATTTCGCCCGGGCAAGGCGACCCGGCGTGCAGCGGCATCTCTCCGACGGCCGGGGCATCTTCACGCGCGCCGATGTCGAAGCATGGTGGCGCCATCGCATCGGCGCCGACGCGGAAGCGGAGTATGCCATCGACCTCGCGCTCGACCTCGGCTCGATCGTGCCGCATGTCTCCGGGCCCAACGACGTCAAGACCATGGTCTCCGTACCCGTGATCGAGAAGCAGCGCATCCGGATCAACAAGGCATGGCTCATGAGCTGCGTGAATGCCCGGTACGAAGACTTGGCCGAGGCGGCGCGAATCGTTCGCGGCAGGAAGGTTGCGGAAGGCGTGGAGTTCTACGTCGCGGCCGCCAGCGCGGAAGTGCAGGAACGAGCCGTGCGGGATGGTCACTGGGGAGCGCTGATGTCGGCCGGCGCCATCGAACTGCCGCCTGGTTGCGGCACGTGCATCGGACTGGGGCGAGGCACGATCAAGGCGGGCGAGGTGGGCATCAGTTCGACCAACCGCAACTTCGAGGGGCGCATGGGAGACCGCAACGGCCTCGTCTACCTCGGCTCGCCCGCGGTAGTGGCCGCAAGCGCGATCGCAGGCTACCTCTGCGCGCCGGAACGATTCGAGGATTCTCCGCTGATTGCGGAGAGGAAGTCGAACGGAGATTCATCAGCCGCGGGAGATCCGTGCGAGCCGTCGACTCGGAGCGAGGTGACAATCCTCGAAGGATTCCCGCACACGGTCCGCGGCCGACTGCTCTTTCTCGATCGCGACAACCTGAATACGGACGGCATCTACGCGGGCAAGTGGACCTACAAGGAGGGAATGACGCCGGCGGAAATGGCTGCCGTCTGTTTCGAGAACTACGACCCCGCTTTCGGCTCCATTCATCGGGCCGGCGACATCGTCGTGAGCGGACACAACTTCGGCACGGGAAGCAGCCGCGAACAGGCCGCAACGGCGCTCAAGCACAGAGGTGTGCCCTGCGTCATCGCGGCAAGCTTCAGTGAAACCTACAAGCGCAACGCCTTCAATAACGGCTTCGTCGTTTTCGAGTGTCCGGACCTCGTCGATTGGCTGCGGAGCCGCCCGGAACGCGTCGCCAAACCCGAGGAGCTTCGTCCCAAGACCGAAGTAGCGGGCGAGATCCGCATCGACTATCGCCGGGGGAAGCTCGAAGTGACGCCTGAGTGGGGCGGGCAACCGAAGGAGTTTGCGTTCTCGGCGCTCAGTCCCGTCGCGCAGGAGCTGGTCGTGGCCGGGGGTGCGGAAGAAGTCGTGAAGCGACGGCTCGGAGCGAGCCGCGGAGTCGCTTGACCGTCGGGCATGTGAGGCAATACGAAGCATCCTCCAGCGCGATGATCGGGCACCAAGCTGCGCCTGCTATCATGGTCGCTCACGGGGCGATTCCGTCCCTCGAGGAGACACCATGGCCAAGTATCGGATCGCATGGATGCCCGGCGACGGCATAGGCAACGACGTGATGGAAGCCGCCCGGATCGTCCTGGACGCGATGAAGCTCGATGCGCAGTACATCCCAGCGGACATCGGCTGGGAGTTCTGGTGCAAGGAGGGAGACGCCCTCCCCGAGCGCACCATCAAGATTCTCCGGGAAACCGACGTCTGCCTCTTCGGCGCAATCACGAGCAAACCCAGTGAGGAAGCCGAGCAGGAGCTGATACCCTCGCTGCGCGGCAAGGGGCTGAAATACCGCTCACCCATCGTCCGGCTGCGCCAGTTGTTCAATCTCCACACGAACCTGCGCCCGTGCAAGGCGTACAAGGGCAATCCCCTGAACTACAGGGACGATATCGATCAGGTTGTCTTCCGCGAGAATACCGAGGGAAGTTACTCGGGCGTCGAGTTTTTCCCCTTGCCGGAGAAGGTGTACGAGGCGCTGTGCGCCGCTCCCGCCATGAAGCCGTGGAAGGAGAAGGGGCTGGAGAACGTCGCGCTCTCCACCCGTATCGTCAGCAGGCAGGGTTGCACCAATATCTGCCGACAGGCGTTCGAGTACGCCCGCAAGCACAGGCGCAAGCGAGTAACGCTGGTCGAGAAACCCAATGTGCTCCGCGAGACCGGCGGTTTGATGACGCGCTGCTTCCGCGAGGTCGCAAAGTCCTACCCGGGAATCGCAAGCGACGAAGCGAACATCGACGCCATCTGCATGTGGATGTTCAAGAACCCCCAGGACTACGACATCCTTGTCGCCGAGAACATGTTCGGCGACATCATCTCCGACCTGTGCGCCGGACTGGTCGGCGGGCTGGGCTTCGCGGCCTCGGGAAACATCGGCGACACGTATGCCGTGTTCGAGCCGACCCACGGCAGCGCCCCGAAGTACGCCGGCAAGTATGTGGCCAATCCCATCGCCATGCTGCTCACGACCCGGCTCATGCTCGAATGGCTCGGCGAGGCCGACAGGGCCGCAAACCTCGAGGGCGCCATCGCCCGCGTCATTGCGGAAGGAAAGGTCGCGACGTACGACGTCCGGGGCGTAAAAGCCGGCGATCCAAAGGCCAGCTCCACGCTCGATGTCGCGCGCGAAGTGGCCAGGTTCCTCTAAGGACCTACACCAGATTGTCACGCGGCACAGCCAGTCCAAGTGCACCGATCCGCCACCCGTATCCCAGCGCATCCTCGATGAACTCGCCTGAGATGAGCCGAATCCCGCGATGACGTTCTGGCTGGCCGCCGCATTTCTCGGTCTGATCGGGGGGCTGGTAGCGCTCGACCTCGGAGTGCTCAGCCGCCGCCCTCGGCGCATCACTCCGTTCGAGGCCGCGGGATCAGTCGCTCTGTGGATGCTGGCCGCAGCCGCCTTCGGCCTGCTGCTCGCCGTCGCGTATCACCGTCGATGGCTTGAGCTGGGAACCCATGAAGGTGCGGCACAGAACGCCTCGGACGCCTGGCTTCAGTTCATCACGGCATACGTCACCGAACTCGGCCTGAGCCTGGACAACATCGCCGTTCTCGCCCTTGTGTTCGCACACTTCGGGGTCACCGAAGAAATGCGCAGGCGCGTGCTCTTCTGGGCGATCATCGCGTGCCTGATCCTTCGCGCCGGTCTGGTCGGAGTCTGGTCCTGGTGTCTGCACTTCGACGCGACGCGCTGGGTTCTCGGCGCGCTGCTCGTATTCGCCATGTTCCGAACCCTGGTTCTGCGCGATGAAGGCCCCAACTTCGAGGAGAAATGGGTTGTACGACTCATCAGGAAAGTGCCTTCCGTTCCCGAACTGGCCGGACAGGGACTCTGGTCACGCCAGGACGGACGCGTCCGAGCCACGCCGCTGCTCACCGTTGTCGTCACGGCGTCCGCGGCCGATCTCTCGGCGGCGTTGGATTCGGTTCCAGCAGCCTTCGCGGTGACGCGCGACCCATTGATCGCGCTGACCGCCAACACGCTGGCGATTCTCGCGCTCCGTTCGCTCTACTTCGTGCTGGCCGACGTGCTGGGACGACTTCGGTATGTGAAGGTCGGGCTGGTACTCGTGCTGCTGGGATTGGCCGCGAAGGCCATGCTGGGGCGCTATGAGCTTTCCTGGACTGTGGGCACGCTCGCGGGCACCACGGCCGTCATGGGCGCCGCCATCGGCGCCTCGACGCTTCTCACGCGTCGGCGCTGGAAGGAGATGGGCCCGCGCCCCACACCTCTCGAAGACATGGCCGAAGCGGTCGTCGTCACGCGGAAGAACCTGCGCAAGGTCGTCATACTCATCGTGGGTACAAGCGTGCTTCTCCTTGCGCTGGCGCTTGCGCCGCTCCCCGGGCCGGGATTCGTGCTGCTCGGTCCGCTCGGCCTCGCCATTCTCGCCACGGAGTTCATTTGGGCGCGCCGTCTTCTGCTTCGATTGAAGGAGCAGTCCGCGGCGCTGCAGAAGCGAGCGAACACGATCGCATCCAGAACGCCTCTCTGGCTCGTCCTTCTTGCCGGTGCCGGCTTCGGGATCGCCGTCTGGCTGCTCGCCGATCGCGGTCCCTGGAACCCCTTGCTTGTGTGGACCGGTTCCATCGCCGGATGGATCGCCCTCGGATATGTGGGCTGGCGATCGCTCTTGGCGGCACGCCTCCGACGAAACGGAGCGATACCGGCCGACGCGGTAACAAGCAAGGTCGATCCAAAGGAATGACCGTCGGACCGCACGCCCTCCGCTGCCCAGCGCCACCGACAGCAAAAAAGAAAACGCCCGGAATTCTTCCGGGCGTCTGAGGTCACGCATGCAATCCGCTGAGCGATCGTTCAACTCGTCTGCTTGGCGGCGAGGTACTCGTCGAGCACTTTCTGAATCTGCTCCCGCATCATCTCGTCCTCGGCGTGCTCTACGGCTCGCTTCTGAGTCTCAATCGCCTTGTCAAGGTCGCCGTTGATGAAATGGACGCGAGCCAACGTGTCGAGGATGCTTCCCGCCTCGCCCTTCGTCAGTTCCACCGCCTTGGTCGCGGCCTCCATCGCCAGCTCCATGTCGCGATCCTCGGCTTTGATCGTGCCTTCAGGATCGACGATGAACCACGCCAAACCGTTGAGCGCCTGCGGCTCATCCGCGAAAGTCTTGGAGACAAGTTCGCGTCCCAGAGCAGCCGCCTTTTCCTTTTCCCCCTGCATCAGCAGCGCCTGATACTTGTACAGGTTGAACATGGCGAAGCTTTCGCCATCCAGCGCGATCAGCTTGTCGGCGATGGCTGCAACCGCGGGCCAATCCTTCGCGAGATACGCCTTCTGGAAGTCATTCCGCAGTGGAGCGACCTTGGCGGCCATCTCCGCCGCCGCGGCCTCGCGATCGGCCTTCTCAGCCGCCGCTTGCTTGTAATCGAACTTTCCTGCGACGACCTTCTCAACCACTTCATCCAGTCCGTCCATGGGATGTCCGATCCAGACGAGCCTGCCCTCCTGATCGATGACCATCACGGTCGGAATGCCGTTCTGACCGGCCGCCTGCATGAAGGTCCGGGCCGTCTTTCCGTCGATGTCCTCCGCGATCGCATACGCCATGCCGTCGCCGCGCTTCTCGACGAACTCCTTCGTCGGCACCATCTTGGCCCTAGGCCAGATCGCCACGCCGACCACGTGCACGTTCTTGTCCTTCATCCGGGCGTGCATCTCGTTCATGTGAGGGATGGATGCAACGCACGGCCCGCACCACGTCGCCCAGAAATCCAGCACGTAGACGTGCCCGGACTCCCACTCGGAGATCGGTCCCCCCTGCAGCCAGTTGACGTCCGCGAGCGTCGGCGCCTTGTCGCCCACCTTCAGCGGATCAGGCTCCTTCGCCGCAAGCTTCTCTCCCTCTTGAATCTTCTTCGTGTCACCTGTGTCCTGGGCAAGCCCTGTACCGGCGCATGCCGCGCAGATGACCAGACCCGAAATCCATTGCTTCCACATGTTCAATCCTCTCGAATGAAAAGTGGGCGGGATACCGCCGCGGGATTCGCTTCGAACGCCTCGAGGGCAGCCGAATACTACCGGATCAACCTGCACCCAACGCTGATTCTTTCACGCTGGATTGCTTCAAACCGCAACTTTAGGGAGAGGTTGGGGGATCCGAGATCGGCGATTCCATCGATTTCTGCCCCGGCGAGATGCCCGCATGACGCTGCAGCGCCTCGTTCGCCCACTTTGAAAACACACGGTAGAGCACCACAAGGACGATCAGAAACGTCCCGACACTCGCCCACCAAACCCAACTCGCTCTGAGGGATCTTGCCTCAGCCACGCTGTCCACTCCGACCCCGAAGAAGACGGCGATCAACGTTCGCGGCGCCATGCCCAGCGCGGTGCCCGCAAGGAATGCACCCAGCCCGACTCCCGTCGATGAAAGCACCAGATTGGTCATCGCGAACGGTGAGTTCGGCGGAAAGCGCAGCAGCGCGATCGTTCCCACGGACTGACCGAACGGCCGGTCCACCAGTGCACTCCGGATGATCTCCGCCCGCTCGTATCGCGCGATCTGCTCCCGCACGCGCTTGCGCGCGAGCGTCGCACCCCAGAAGAAACCGACGAGCGCACCGGCGGTGATGCCGGCGAGCGCGACGATCGCTCCATCGCGCCATCCGAAGAACACTCCTGCGGCGAAGCTCATGGCGTACGTGGGCAACAGCGCCGAACCGGTTCCCAGCGCAAACGCCGCCGCAAAAATGATCGGGGCGATCTGCACATTGGCCTCGATCCACGGCTTGACAGTCTCCGGAACGAACGCCGACTTGTAGATCACAGCGAACCCGAGAATCGCGGGCAGGCAAGCCGCCATCACGGTCATCACCGTAACCACCGGTCCAACGCCCCGGATCTGCTCAACGAGCGAGAAGGCGCGCGCGGATACCGGGCTGGGTTCGGGGATTGGTCCGCGTTCACCGCCGGCACGATCGGGAGCATTGTTTCTTGGTGCGTTCATCGGGAGAGAGCATATCCTGCCCGCCCGCCGTCGCGGCCGAGACAATCGCCCTCGATGCAGCCTGCAGACTCCACGAAACCGGGACACCGCCAGACTCGGCAAGGCCGAAAGCATTTGGCCGGACTTCCTAAGCCGCCTCGAACTCGAGACTATCCGGACGTCATCCTCGGCTTCGCTGACCAGGAAGAGACTGCAGTTCGCCCGCAGCCGCGTTCATCAGATCGCACCACGGCTCCGGCAGCACGCTCGCCAGGTCAAGCAGTGCCGCATCCAACTCGTCCGCGGGGCGCGAGCTGAGCTGAACACGATGATGCAAAGCGCCCGCGGCCACGGTCAGGAAATAGCCCAGCGTTCCAACCAGCATCTGCTCTTCATTCCTTGGGCTTGACACGATCTGCTTGCATCGATGCTTGATGGCCCGCAGAGTAGCCAAGTGCTGTTCCGCCGGCGGACGTCCCCCGGGGCGATCGGCCTTGCGCGATTCGACCGGCCCGCTTCCGATGAATACATCGTGTGCTGTCAAGCCCGACCCGGATCGTGCGAACCAGGTGCCGGGAGCTGCGACGACTATAGGAATCTCCGTGAGCGCTGAAGCGAGCCAGTGAACACCGTCATCCGCTTCCAGACGAGCGATCAGACGATCGATCGGACGTGACTGGCCCCCGAATCCCAGTCGGAGCAGATTCGCGGTCTGGAAGTCGCCAAGACCCATCACGATTGAAGAGGAAGTGCTGTCCTGGAGTGCATTCATGATTCCGTGGCCTCCATGAGCGACCGGAGTTCTTCATCCACCTGTGCATCCGATGCACCCTCCCACGCGACGAGACCGCGCAACGCCATCTTGAATCGACGCGTCGCTGTGCGGGCCATCACGGCCGCGCGCGGTTCATCGATCGCCATTCGCGCCGCGATGGTGGCGTATGACTGACCATCCAGAAAATGGCAACGGAAGATCTGCCAGTGTTCGGCAAGATCATTCTCGCGGCAGTCTTCTTCCGCTCGACGCAGAGCTTCGCCGACGATGGACTTGGCGCACGCTCTGTCGTACGACTGATCGGGCGCTTCCTGATTGTCGTCCGATACGTCCGGAAGCTCCATCCCCGCCGCCCCGCGCTTGGCGCTGCGCCGCTGTTCATACAGAAAGTGCTTGAATCCGACGATCAGCCACAGCCGCAGCGGTCGCTTGCTCTCCAGCCAGTGCCGGAGAAACTCGGGACGACTCAGCCGATCGGCGAAGAATCCCCGAACGAGATCATCCGCTTCACCCATGCTCCGGAACCCGCTTCCGAGGAAGTACACGCGCAGCGGATGGGCATACACGCTCATCACGTGGCCCGCGGCCTCGCGCAGCCCCTGGTCCCCGGACCGCACGCGTGCGCTGATCCAGGTGTACAGCGTGGTCGGAAAGACGTCGCCCTTGCGAACCGGCAGTGTGCTCATGGACGACAGCCTCCGCGAACCAGTGTACGGTATGACCGCCCCTGCGCCGGCACGTCGCGATTCCAGAGGATTCGATCTGTCCAAGCCGCCATCACCAGTCCCCATTCCTAATCCGGTTCACAACGTCTGAATGGCACCCTCATCCTGAACGAGATTCTGACCTCCTTTGCGCGCGCGGATAGCAAGGGCTTTTCTCTTTCGAGTTGAACACACGGTGCGCCCAAGCCGCCGCATCACAAGAAAAACGCTACACTCGCATTCCCCTACAGGAACCGATCATGGCGCCGGATGACCCTCATCGCATGCCAAGGCCAGACGGCGGCGAGCCTGAGCCGACGACCGTGACTCGGCCCGAGGGCGTATCGGGTTCCGCCGGATCAACCCCGATCTTCTCCGCCTCTCAACTGCAGGAGGACGCTCTACCGGAACGGATCGGGGGGTATCGCGTGGTCCGACCCATTGGTCGGGGCGGCATGGGCACCGTGTACCTCGCGATCAAAGAAGGCGACGAGTTTCGTCGGCGCGTTGCGGTCAAACTCATCAAGAAGGGCATGGACACGGAGGAGATCATTCGACGATTCTCCGTCGAACGGCATGTCCTCTCTGCGCTTTCGCACCCGAACATCGCGCGGCTTCTGGATGGCGGCACGAGTGAAGACGGCAGGCCCTACTTCGTCCTTGAGTACATCGAGGGGCTGCCCATAGATGAGTACTGCAACGCCAATGCCCTGAACATCGTCCAGCGACTGAAGCTGTTCATGAAGGTATGCGCGGCGGTCCACTACGCGCATCAGAACCTTGTCGTCCACCGCGATCTCAAACCGGGCAACATCCTGGTATCTCCCGACGGCGAGCCGAAGCTCCTGGACTTCGGCATTGCCAAGCTTCTCAACCCGCAGATGGTCCAGGTCACGCTCGCCACCGGCCCGGAGATCCGGCTCATGACGCCGGAGTACGCAAGCCCCGAGCAGGTCAGCGGCCGTCCTGTGGGCACGACGAGCGATGTCTACTCGCTGGGCGTGCTCCTGTACGAGCTGCTTACGGGGCGCCGCCCTTACCACATCAAGGAAAGAATCGAATCCGTCATCATTGACATCGTGTGCAATATGGTGCCCGAGAAGCCGAGCACCGCGGTGACTCATCCGCCCGAGAGCTCCCCAGCGGACGACCCCACGAACCCGGCGGCGCAGCCCAAGACGGGCACGAGGCAAGCCCGGTCCGCCACCACCGCCAGCACCATCGAAGGCACGATCGAAAAACTCCGCCGCCGGCTTGCAGGAGATCTTGACGACATTGTCCTCAAGGCGCTGGAGAAACCGCCGCCGCGCAGGTATGCCTCCGCCGAAGCGCTCGCGGCCGACATTCAGCGCCACCTCGACGGCCTGCCCGTGCTGGCGCGCAAGGATCAGCGCGACCCTGTCTACCAGTTCAAGAAGTTCGTCGCGAGGCACCGGGTCGGCGTCACGACTGCCGCATTCGTCGGGATCGCCCTGATGCTCGGTCTCAGCTTCGCGAGTTGGCAGTGGGTGCGAGCCGAGCGGGCCAATGAACAGCTCGCCGGGAAGATTTCGGAACTTGCTGCTGCAAACGCGGCGCTGCTGGCTGCAAAGACCGACCTGACTCAGGCCGTGGACGCGGTCGTCGGTGTCAGCGAGGTGCTGTCCCGACCGACATCAGATTCCCCGAGCGGTGCGCGAGAGGACGTGTCGGCACGCAAAGAACGCCTCGACGCCGCCATCGATCCGCTTTCTCGATTTGTCACGGACTCAAAGGGAGGCTCGCGCGAATCCGAAGGCCGAACCATGGCCGCCGCCCTCGCACGGCTCTTGATGCTGCGGGGTGATGTCACGGGCGGTTCCCGATCATCCAGCGGTGGAGACGCAGCCGCCGCCATCCCAGATTATGACCGTGCTCGCGCGGTTTTGGAGGAAATCGCCCGGGAAGCCCCGTCGAGCGCGGCCTTGGAAATGCAGTTGAGCGATGTTGCGATGCGTCGGGCCGATGCATTCCTCAGGCTCGGTCGCACTGATGAAGCCCTTTCCGATTACCAGCGAGCCGCCAGGCACTCGCGCAACGCCGCTTCCATCGCGGGTGAAAACACGCTGACGCACCGCCGCACCGCAGCATCCATCCTCGAGATTGCGATGATTCTCGCTCGTCATGGACGGCTGGATGAAGCCCTCGCCGAGGCGCAGCAATCGGTCGAACTTCGGCGCGCGAACCTTGCCGGCGCCGATAACGAAGAGCAGTCACGGCGAGATTTGAGCATCGGCCTGACGAACATGGCGGAGATCCTGCTGCTCAAACGCGATGATGCTGCCGCGGAAGCGGCGTACAGCGAAGCTCTCGAGATTCGCCGAAGCCTGCTCCAACTGCGCCCCGACAGCGAACGATACCAGCGCGATATGGCCACGGCACTGCTCGGCTTCGGCAGATTTCTCATGGCGCGAAGCAGGGAGGAGGAGGCGGTCACGCCGTTGATGGAATCGCGCAGCTTGCTTGCGTCCCTCCACTCGGCTCTTCCTCAAGACAAGCGTGTGCAACTCAACCTTGCTCAAACCGAAGAACGCATCGGCAGTGTCCGGAATCGCCTGGGACAGGCCGATATGGCGCGATCGCATTTCGCCCACGCCATCGAGCTGGCGGATGAGCTGGTTGCGATCGCGCCGGAAGATCTCAGCCACCAGCGGGTCAAAGCAACGGCCGCGTACAACCTTGCGGAAACCGAGCGGGCTGCCGGAAACTGGCGATCAGCGCTCGATTGTCTTGAAACTGCAGGCGAGGCCACGACGGCATTGCACGCCGCCGATCCCCGGAACATGTCCGACGGCCAACTGCACTTCAACACCTTCCTGCTTCTCGGCCAAGCCCACTGCCAACTTGCCGCCCAGATTGACCCTCCCACGGCACAGTCCGTTGTGCACTTGGCCGCGGCGCGCGATGCATTCGCAGGTTGCCGGAGCACGGCCGAACGCCTCGGCAGTCCCGCGCAAATGCTTGAGACTCTGAATCCACACACGGCCGAGCTGGAAAAGCTGCAGAAGCAGGTTGAAGACGCGCGGGCCGCAAAGACAAACCAGGAGCAATCCGGCCCGGAACGATGAGAGACCGTCCTACCCCGCCGCGGCGGCAAGATCGGCCGTGGATGCATCCATGTTCGTGTAGACCTTCTGGACGTCGTCATTGTCTTCCAGTGCCTCGATCAGCTTGACCGTGCGCTGCAGCAGCTCACCCGTAAGCATGACATACGTGGATGGAACCATGGTCAGCTCCGCGGAGACAGGCTCGATCCCCGCACGGGCGATCGCATCCTTTACGCCCAGGTAGTCCGCCGGCGCCGTGCTGACCGTCCACAGGCCCTCATCCGCGCTCACATCTTCCGCCCCGGCTTCCAGCGCAATCGTCATCAGCTTTTCTTCATCGACCGCCGACTGTTCGATGACGATGACCCCCTTCTGCTCGAAGAGGTAGGCGACGCAACCGGTTGCACCGAGATTGCCCCCGTACTTGGTGAAGATCTGTCGCATCTCCGGCGCGGTGCGGGTGCGGTTGTCGGTCAGCGCATCGACAATCACAGCCACGCCACCCGGTCCGTAACCCTCGTAGCGCACCGCCTCGTACTGCTCGGCCTGCAGCTCGCCCGTCGCCTTTTTGATCGCGCGCTCGATGGTGTCCTTGGGCACGTTCGCGGCCTTCGCTTCGTCCACGGCGAAACGCAGCGTCAGGTTTGCGGCGGGATCAGGCCCGCCCAGCCTCGCGGCTACCATGATCTGGCGCACGCATTTGCTCCAGATCTTGCCGCGCCTGGCGTCGCTCTTGGCTTTCTTGTGGCGGATGTTGGCCCACCTGCTGTGGCCGGCCATCTGCAAACTCCTCTGCGGCTGAAGCCTCAATGATCCTCGTGTTGACCCGGCGATACTCCCATCGGCGGACTGGCTTCCTCGCTCGTCCCGCTCTCTCCGACCTCACCGGCATCCGGAACCGGGGTTCCGTTGACCGGCCGCAGCATACGCGCCACGGGGGGTGCCATGCCGCTCTCCACAGCTCGGAGCTTCGCCGTGGATGATTCCACAACCTCCCGAAGCTCGGCACGCAAGGACTCGACATCCAATCGCTGGAGCTGTTCCAGCAGTTGCAGGCCTCTTTCCGCCGACTCCGCGGCGGCTCGCCACCGCCGTTGAGCTTCGTCCCTCTGACCTGCAGCCCACAGCGCATCGCCGAGGTGGTCCTCCATCACCGGCGTGGGATCGAGCACGCCGGGCCGCTGCTCCCTCGCTGCCAGACTCAAAGCTTCCCGGAGCAGGCTCACGGCCCCGCGCCGCTCCGCCCGGCCCCTTGTCCCCGGCTCGTCGAAGATCACACCCATCCGATACCGCGCCCACCCGAGGGAATCGACAATGTGTGCTTCCTGCGGCGCCTCCTCGAAGGCAGTCTGGATCAGACGGCTCCCTTCCTCAACCGTCGCATCGTCGCGGAGCAGGTAATAACCCAGATTGTTGTTCGCATCCGGATGCCGGGGGTGATATCGCAGCGCGACGCGATAGAACCGCGCGGCTGCATCATCCATCTCGGCTCGGGAGAGACCGGCCGCCAGCTCCGTGGCGACGTCCGCCTTGATCTTTCGATGGGCTTCTTCGCCCTCCGGTCCGTCATCCGGCCGAGGCGAGAGGTACGCGACAACATCCTCGATCAGACCGCCTTCCTTGATCATCCCAACGACGCGCCGGGTTTCCTCTTTGCGTGCCTCATGATCGGGGAAGTCCAGCGCCACTATGAGCCATACCGAGAGCAGGGGAGCCGGCGGTTTGACCGCTCCACGCGCCCGTGCCTGTTCGATGGCGTGCCGCGCGACCGCCGCAGCCATGATCATCTGATTGCGCCGGGCCTCTTCGACTTCCTTTTCGCTCGGCCGTCCCGCACGAAGCTGCACGCCGCGCGCAGTTCTCAGCGTCTCGATCACAACCACATACGCCGAATCGCCGAGCGTGTCCGAAGCTTGCGCCACCCGGTCTGCCGCGTCGCACAATGCCTTCATCGGGACCACGGAATCTCCCGCCCGGGCGCACAGCACCAGGTATGCCGCCATCGACAGATCGGACAGGCCTGGGCACACTCCGACCATCTCTCGCGCCAAGCCGATCGCGTCCGCGACGTCCGTGCGCCCCGCCGCGCCTTCGCTCATCAATTGAGCAAGAAGACGATCCAGGCGCTCCGTGACCTCCTCAGATGGGTGCGGGAATCGTTCCAGCAGCGTTCTCACCGTGGCCGCAGCCGCACGAAGTTCTCCTGTTCGAGCTTCAATCTCCGCTCGTTCGGACAATGCTTCCGCGGTTTCGGCGAGCAAACTGAGCCTGCGAAGCGCGACCTTGTCCGCACGCTGTTCATATTCCTCCAATCCCGGGAACTCGCTCCGCAGCACGTCTTCAAGCTCGCTCAGGGCGGTCACATCTCCGGGAACCTTCTCGAGCCATTGCTCCAGCACCAGAACGGCCTTGTCCGCCTTTCTCCGCGCCACCAGCGCCCGAGCGAGGCACCGTGGATACACCCCCTCGCCCGGAAAACGGTCGATGCGCGGCGCAAGCCACTCCTCGGCGCGGTCCGCCGATCCCGACTGGAGCCACAATCCGGTCAGCGCTTCCACTGCTTCTTCGTCGCGCGGGTTCTCCTCGGCGAGGTCCATCAGGTCGCGCTCGGCGATGCCTGTCTGTCCGTGCGCGGCCGACTCTCGCGCCCGAATCCATCGCAAAGTGCGTCCAGAGGGGTGCAACTCTCTCATCCGACGGATGAGTTTCACGAGCTTGTCATCATTGGCAAGCGGTCCGTTTCTCGCATACAGGGAAATAAGCGACGCATATGCATCGTCACGACGCGGATCGATCGCCAGCGCCGCCAGAAGTCGCTGCTCCGCTTCGGAGGGGTTCCCGAGCTTCAGGTGAATGCGCGCCGCGAGCACCAGCAGATTGGCCTGCGTGCCCGGATCGAAGCCGCCTGCGCCGCCGACTGACGCGTCGGCCAGCAGCGGCTCCAGCGTCCCGAGCGATTCGGCGAAGCGCTCCTGCTCAGCCAGCGCCAAGCCCTTGGCGTAGCGCAGCGCGGCATCGCCTTCGACATGCATGGCATCAAGCAGCGCCGACGCCTCATCCTTTCGTCCCAGCCGCACAAGCGCGGTCGATCGCTGGATCACGGCAGCTGCACGGATCTGATTTGCTGCTTCGACCGGTTCGGATGGAAGACCGGCTTCGAGTTCCCTCAACACGCTCTCGGCGCCTGGCCCATCGGCGGAATCGCCGACGCGCCCGCAGGCCAGCAGCAGCGCGGCCTCCACAAGCCGGCCTGCCGGAGATGTTCGTTGCCGCACCGGCAAACTTTGCACGGCGCGCAGGCACTCGGTCGCCGGTCCGCGCACCCGCATCAACGCGTTGACGTAGCTGGAAACATGAAGCGGCGCCGCGCTGGTCAGCGAAAGCGTTTCTTCGATGACGCGGAAGGCGCCCGCATCAGCAGACTGCGCGTCCGATGAGATACGATGAAGACGCGAATACAGATCTCCGATCGCCGCCGCATCCGACGGGTACACGGCGATGTACTCACGGAGAACGTCCACGGCTCCGGCATCCGGCAAAGCCGCGGCCCGAGCGCGCGCCATCTGACCACGCACCAGCTTGAACTGATCCTCGCTCAAGCCCGCCGCGACGGCCTCCACAACGCTTTCCATGTGGCGAGGCGAGGCGCTCCATGACGCCACGTACGCAATCAGGCCGAGCAGGCGATCATCGGCTCGACCTGACACCGCCGTCAGCTCTTCTCCCACGATCAACGCGGCCCGCGCCGGCTGTCCCAGCTTCATCGCCGCCAGTACCCTGCGAGGGGTGATCGACGCAGGGTTGGTACTCACCGCCCCCGGATCCTCGGTCCCTGCCGAAGCACCTTCCCCCCGCCCGGCCGCGCGGTCATACGCGCTGAGCGCACGCTCGTACCATCCCAGCCGCATGCGCGCATCGCCGATGTCGCGCCATGTATCGCCGCGAAGCCTGTAGATCGCTCCAAGGTCGTTCGCTCGCGCGGTGGAATACCCGAACTGCGCCGGCAGGTCGATCGCCCTCTCGAGCATATCCACCGCCGCGGACAGGTACCCAAGCTCCAGCAGGGCACGCCCCAGTCGCCACGCCACGAGATGCGGCAGTGCCGGATCAAACTCCCGAAGAACGGGGCGAACGGCGTCTTCACTCCCGTTGCCTTCCGGCCAGATCGTCGCCAGCAGTCTCGCGGCCTGCTCCGCTTCGCCGCGATCGAGTGCAAATCCGGCGAGCCGCTCGACAACCACCGGGTCATCCGGCGACAGCTCAAAAGCGCGACGAAAAGCGTTCTCCGCCTGAATCCTGCTCGCCAGACGCATGTGCGCTTCGCCCAGCTCGCGCCATGCCTCTCGGGCAGCGGGATTCAATCGAACCGCTTCCTGGAGCGACTGCGTGGCACCGGGAAGATCGCCCTCGCGCAGCCTCAATCGTCCGGCCGCGTACGCCCGCAACGAAGCCGTCTCCGCCTCAACCCCCACCGGCGGCGGCGCTTCACGCGGCGCAGCCGCCGCCGCGGCCTGACTCCGGAACAGCGCCAGCACCGCATCGCTCGGCATCGCGGCGCGTTCGCTCTCTTCCGGACCGAGCGGGTTGAGCAGCGCAGGGTCCAAGTCCGGAGGTACGCCCGCCTGCATGGCGCGTGCATCCGGGTGGGATTGCTGCCGCTCGACCGCCGAGCGTACCGATTCCCATCGTGATTGCGCGGCCTCCGCGCCGGCGTTCTCGGAAGAGATCGACGGCCGCGCAACGCACGCCGCCGCCATCAGAAAAAACACAACTGCAGCGCTCCACCCCACGGCGTTGCGCGTCGCCCGCCAAGCGCACCGGGTGCACGGCGATGCCTGTGCCGTACGACGTGGCTGATGGCCGCTCATTTCCGGGCAGCCGGTCGAGACTTGGAACTCGTGCGTCCCCGCGTGCGCTCGGGCGACGGTGTCCCCGTTGCCGAACCCCGCTTGGTGTCCGAAGCCGCCGCGACAGGACGGACATTGCTGGCGGCCAGACGCGCGGCCGCCGCTGCGCCTTTGTCGTCGGACCATGCCTGCAGCAGCGCGTGGGCGAGCGGTCCGTCCGCGGACTTGATGTGCCGCTCGAGAATACCGCCGGCCTTTTTCAGATCATCACCCGCCTCGACGATCTCATGCTCGATCAACAGCGCCAGAAGCTGTTCATCGACGGGAATCGCATGCGCGCCCAGGACCATAAGCGCCACGCGCGCGGCGACGAACTCCGGAATCCCTTCCAGCGAATCGATATATGCGCGCCCGTCGCGCTTGTTCATCCCCATCGCTTTCGTGAGCGACACTTCATATTCGCGCTGATAGATGTCCTGTATGGACGCCTTGAGACGCTGGGCACGCTCATCCACGCGCGGATAGGTCTTGCCCATCATCGTGGCGATCTCGTACGGCCGGCAGACGCGAAGCTCATTGAAATCCACTACGGAGTCCACGATACGCTTGAGCGCGTTCTCGGCACGGCTCGTATTGCTCTCCCAAAGGAGGTACGAAAAAACGAACTCCTCCATCGGGTCGGACCGCGCAGCGGGAGGCTCTTCAATCCGGTACTTGTTCTTGAGCGTCCGCATGACGGACGCAAGGTTCTTGGCGTGGTCTGCTGAACTCACGACTTCGTCTCCCTGCCGGGCGCGTCGCGGCCGGCGCTCGGTCTCTCGATGACGGATTGTTGGCCGCTCGCCGGCTCCTGTCCGCCCGGTCCGGCACTCCCCCGCTCTTGCCTGATCCGCGCCAGGGCTTCCATGATCTCCCCTTCCTTCTTGGGCCTTCGATCCAGCCGGAAGTGCAGGTCCGGCATTCGAGCCATGCTCACACGGTCGCCGGCCTTCCTGCGGATGTAGCCCGCGGCGGCGGCAAGACCGTGCAGGCAAAGCTCCTGTTTCGATTCGGGCAGGACCGAAACGCGTACCGTCGCTTCGCGCAGATCTTCGTCTACCTTCACACTGGTGACCGTCATCAGGGCCTGGCAGCGTGGGTCGGCCAGCCCCTCTGTGAGCACTTCCTGCACCGCGCGATGAAGCACGGAAGCCACCCGTTCAGTTCGTTCGCTCACGCCCCGCCCTCCCGGGCCGAGCGCGATTCCGCCGCCGACCAAAGCTCGCCGGCGTCCGGTTCATCGTCGCCGCGTTCGATGACATCGCCGCTGATGACTTCCCGGCTGAACTCGCCGAGTTCCGCATCGTGCAGGCAGCGGAGTCGCTCGATGATCCGATCCATCGTGGCGCTGACGTATTTCGCGTCGTTGGCGACCAGCACCAGCGCCAGTATGGCCAGCCGGTGCTGATCCAGCGCGGCGACTTCCGCCACACTCACCATGTGCTCGCGGTGAAGGCGATCCTTCAATGACTTCACGACGCGCCGCTTGTCCTTGAGCGACGCGCTGCCGGGGATCAGCAACTCGAATTGAAGTACGCCGATGTGCATCACTCGTCAGCCGCGTTGCGGTAGTCTGCTGAGCCGCCGGGGCGCTCCCTGCGGCCTCGCCGGGTTCAGAGCGTGGCCTTCACTTCCACGTTGCGATAGCACTCCAGGATGTCGCCTTCCTTGATGTCGTCGTAGCCGGCGATCTTCATGCCGCACTCCATGCCCGCTTTGACTTCCTTGGCGTCGTCCTTGAAACGCTTGAGCTGCTCGAGCACCCGGTTGTTCTCGATGATGATGTCGTTCCGCGTGACGCGGATGAGGGCGTTCCGCTCCACCACGCCGTCGGTGACGTAGCAGCCGGCGATCGTGCCCACGCGCGACACCTTGAACACCTTCCGCACTTCCGCATGGCCCAGCACGACCTGCTTGAGTTCCGGCGCCAGCAGTCCCTCCGCCGCCTTCTTCACGTCGTCCACGAGGTCGTAGATCACCTGGTAGGACCGGATCTCGACCCGCTTCTGCTCCGCAGCCGCCCGCGCGTTGGCCGCGGGAATCACGTTGAACCCGAGAATCACGGCGCCCGATGCCGCCGCCAGCGTGACGTCCGACTCCGTGATCCCGCCCGCCGCGGCATGCAGCACGCGCACCCGCACCTTGTCCGTCCCCACGCTCTGCACCGCGTTCTTGATGACATCGACCGATCCCTGGAAGTCCGCCTTGATCACCAGGAACAGATCCTTCACGTCCCCTTCCGTCATCTTGGCGAACATCGAGTCGAGCGTGACCTTCGGCGAAGACAGCTCAAGCTCGCGCTCCTTCTGGCGCCGTTGCTCGGCGGCTTCCTGCGCCTGTCGCGCGTTCTTCACGATGAAGAACCGGTCGCCCGCGTCGGGCAGCACGTCCAAGCCGCTGATGTGGACCGGCGTGGACGGATAGGCGCTCTTCACGCGCTCGCCCCGGTCGTTGGTGATGTCGCGCACGCGCCCGTATGCCCGGCCCGCCACGATCACATCGCCGACCTTCAGCTCGCCCTCCTGGATCAGCAGATTCGCCGTCGATCCACGGCCTTCCTCGAGCCGCGCTTCGATCACCACACCCCGCGCCGGTCCCGCGAAGTCCGCGGAAAGATTCATCAACTGCGCCCGGTAGTCGATGACTTCGAGCAGTTCCTGAATGCCCGTGCCCTGCGTGGCGCTGGTCTTTACCACGTCCGTATCGCCGCCCCACTCCGACGGATTGAGTCCCTGCTCCGCGAGCTGGCCCAGCACGCGGTTGATCATCGCGTCGTTGACGCCCGGCATGTCGATCTTGTTCAGCGCCACCACCACCGGCACCTTCGCCGCCTTGGCGTGGTTGATCGACTCGATGGTCTGGGGCATCACGCCGTCTACCACCGAAACCACCAGCACCACGATGTCCGTCATGTTGGCGCCGCGGGCGCGCATCTCGCTGAACGCCTGGTGACCCGGAGTGTCCAGGAAGCAGATGGCCTTCTCTTCGTCCCCCATCCGCAGCGGCACGCGGAACGCGCTGGTCTTCTGCGTGATCCCGCCGGCCTCGCCCGCCGCCACGTTGGTGTTGCGGATCCGGTCCAGCAGCGACGTCTTGCCGTGGTCCACATGCCCGAGGATCGTGACCACGGGCGGCCGCGGGCGCACGTCCACCGCCGTCCGGCTCGACTCGAACTCCGCCGCCACCGCGTCTTCCGCCGACACCGGCTCTTCGATGACGAGATCGATGTTCCAGTCCATCATCACTTCCTGGGCGACATCGTCATCGATCGGCGAGTTGGGGTTGAGCGACATCATCCCCTTCATGAACAGACGCTTGATGATCTCGGCGGATTTGATCCCCGTCGCGGCGGAAAGATCCTTGATGTCGAACGGCTTCGTGATCCGGACGACGCCGCCGGTCTGGGCGGGCGATGATGTCGGACCGCGCACCGACTGCTGCCGCATCTTCGCGTCGCGACGACGCTGACGGAGGAACCCTTCCGAGCGCGAGATGCGCTCCTCGCGCTCCAGCAAATCCTGTTCACGCCAGTTCCCGAACTCCGCGTCCGAGCGGCCGGTGCGCTTGGGGCTGGCCACCGCGCCGCCCGGCGCCGTCCTCTTTTTGCGCCGGGGGCTGCGCGACGTGTCTTCATCCGCCGTCGCCGGACCTCCGATGCTCACTCCCTCGCCCCCGCGCGGCCCACGACTCGTCGGAATCGCAGGCTCTCCAAGTCCTCGACGCGGCCGCGGCGCTTCCACTACTTCCGGCGCCTCGACCCGCACCACCTTCGGTCCCGACAGCTTCGCGGGCTTCTGAACATCCAGGCGCGGCCCCGCCGGCTTGATCACCTGCGGCCGGCTGGGCACGTTCATCGGGGCCGGTGTCACCGACGGCCCGCCAACGCCGCGCCGAGGATGCGTTCCCGGTCCATGGCTCGGAGCTTTGCCCGGTCGCGTGCCGTCGCCTTCTGGCCGCTCGGGCGCAGCGCGCGGCGTTTCCTTCACCTCCGGCGCTTTGGCCGCGGGCGCAAGCACAGGTTCTTCTTGCGGTCGCCGTTCTCGGTGCGCCGGCGCAGCGGACGGCCGTTCCGGCTCCGCTGCCGGTGCGACGATCCCCGCCGGCGTGCTCTCAGCCGGGCGAGGCGGAGTCGCCGGAGGCTGCACCGCCGTCCGCGTTTCCGAAGGAGCCTCGCGCACGGTCGCGGGGCTGCTGGATGTCTCGGTTTCCGCTTCGACGACCGCTGTCGCCGTCGAGCCGCCGTCGGCTTCGTCGCGGTCCGGTTCGCCCTTGCGAACGGCCTTGGCTCTCCGCGCGGGCTTCAGCCGCACCTTGTCCAGATCGACCTTGGCGGTCGTCTCAACCGCAGTGACACCGTGCTGCGCGTCGCTTGCGGAGAACCACTCGCGGATCGTCGCCTCCAGGCCGGCGCTGATGCTCGACATGTGGTTGTTGATGTTGGGAATCCCTTCGGCCTGGCACTTGTCCAGGATCGACTTGGACTGAACTCCCAACTCCTTCGCAAGCTCGAATACACGCTTTGCCAAACCGGTGCTCCGTTCGATCTCAGATCAACTGACGCCGCCGCCGCCGGCACGCTATCGCCGGCCGCAGGCCGAACCACCCCGCAACTACTCCCTCTTCCCTTCGCGAATCTCGCGTTCAATTGCCTGGCTGGTGATTTCCTGTCCTTCCGCTTCATCCAAGTCGCTTGCCGCGACGGCTTCGCCGGTTCCGGCCTGTTCGGGGTCGTAGCCGGGATCCGGATCGTGCTCGTGCCCGGGCGCCGCCGACGGCTCCTCATCTCCTGCGAGGATCGCGGCCGCCCTGGCCTCGTCGGCCGCGGTGATCCGCAGGTCATGCATCTCCCCGGACGTCGACGCGCCATCGGATGACGCGCTCGTAAGCCCTTCGAGCAGGCGGCGTCCCGCTTCTTCCTCTTCCTTCTTCTTGCGTTCGGCCTCTTCCTTGTCGCGCTGCTGCTGTTCGGCGACCTCCTTGGCACGCGCTGCCGCCTTGGTCACCATCAGCTCCGCAGTCGCCTGATCGACTCCAAGCTCGTTCATGAGCACTTCGGCCCCGACTTCCTCGATGTCGAAGACGCTGATCATGCCGAGCGCTGCCAGACGGTCCAGTTGCTCTTCCGAAACGCCCTCGACCTGCTTGAGCGTCTCGGACATGATCTCGAGGCCCTTGTTGAACTCTTCGGGAGTAAGAATGTCGATGTCCCATCCCGTGAGTCGAGCGGCCAGCCGCACGTTCTGCCCGCGCTTGCCGATGGCCAGCGAGAGCTGATCATCGCGCACCACCACCGTGCCGCGCCCAAGCTCGAAGCACAGGCTGATCTCTTCGACTTCCGCCGGCTTCAGCGCATTCTGGATGAGAATCTGCGACGACTCGTTCCACCGGACGATGTCGATCTTTTCGCCGTTGAGTTCATCCACAATGTTCTTGATGCGGCTCCCTCGCACGCCGACGCAGGCGCCCACCGCGTCCACTTTCGAGTCGATCGACGAGACCGCGATTTTCGTGCGGAACCCCGCCTCGCGCGCCATCGCCTTGATCTCGATGATCTTCTCCGCCACTTCCGGCACTTCGACCTCGAACAGACGCTTGATGAAATCCGGATGCGCACGACTGAGCACGATCTTGATCTGGTTGCCCACGTCGCGGACATCCAGCACCAGGCAGCGGATCCGATCTCCCGCCTGGAACATCTCGCCGGGAATCTGCTCGCTCCGCGGCATGAACGCCTCCGCGCGGTCCACCGTGCAGACCAGCGCCCCGCCCTCGTAGCGCTGCGCCACGCCCGTCACAATATCTCCCACGCGCTTGCTGAAATCTTCGTACAGGCTGGTGCGTTCATCCTCGCGGAACTTCTGAATCATCACCTGCTTGAACGTCTGCGCCGCGATGCGCCCGAACGTCGCCGGGTCCAGCTCCATCGGCTGCCCGTGCCGGAAGATGGTCATTTGCCCCGTCATCCGGTCCACCTTGCAGGTGAACTCTTCGGCGTCCAGCGAGTTGTAGAACTTCTTGGCCGCCGACACCATGGCCTGCTCGAGATTCTCGATCAGCAGCTCGCGATCGACATTGCGGTCGCGCGCGATCGAGTCCAGGATGCGGAGCATTTCTTGATTGTTCATTGTGACTGTCTGCCTCGAACTCAAGTTGTCTGATGCGAACCCTGACCTTCCGCTCCCAAGCCGTTCACCTCGACTTTCCGATTCCCACCCTTCCGCAAAAACAAACCGGACCACGAACGCCTTCCGATGCGCGCGTGGCCCGCCACCGCCCCGGTCTCCGAACACCGCCCGGGCTTGGCGCCCATGCGGCGTTCAGAAGCGAGGTCGGAAGAACCGATGTCCCGCAATCAGGTCATCGGCTTCCTCCTGAGGCCGGCAGCCGGGCCTTACCGTCCATAGCAGCGAACCGTGCGCATGACGACGAATCCTTGCATTGCTTCGGCAGCAACAATACTGCCAAGAACCGAACACAGGTTATCCTGCCTGCCTTGCCCAGTCAAACCCCCTTATCCCCGTTCCAAGGTTGCGATCAGCCCCTTCCCAGAACCGGGGGCCGCCTTTCCTTCGTAAGGTTCTCACACGCATGGAAATGGAGTTCGAGCTTTCCGGCCATGACGGTGAAGTGCTCGTCGTACGCCTTCCCCGCGACTTGACCCATGAGTCCGCGGAGTCCCTCCGCCAGACGGTCGCGCGCCGACTCCCCAACCGCGAAGACGCGGGCGTCGTGCTTGCCATGGCAGCGGTGGAACTGATCAGCTCCATCGGCATCGCCGCCCTTCTGCAGGTCCGCGAACTGTGCGAAGACCGGCGAGCGCCGCTCATCCTCGCCGCGATGCCGGACCGTCAGGTCGGCTTCCTCAGGATGCTCAAGCTGGATCGAAAGTTCGCATTCGCCCCGACCGTCAATGACGCGGTGGCGCAAGCTTCGGGTGGGCTTGGACGAGCTTGAACGCGCCCCGCGCCTAGATGCGATCGCCCGGACCGATCGGCCGCAGGACGCGAAGCGCCCGCGAACCACGGAATCGACCGAGGTGCGCCAGCAGCTTCGCCTCCCCCTCCACGCACAGCACCACCGGGCTGTTCGCGGACCGCTCCGTGACCACGAGATCCCCGACCGAGAGCTGCATCAACTCCCGCAGCGTGATGGACGTCTCGGCCAGCAACCCCGTCACGCCCAGCGTCGCTCCCGCCAACTGCCCCGAAATCCGATCCTGAAACTCCGTCGAGCCTCGCAGCTTCCCCACGTTGAACCAACTCTGCGCCGAGAGCAGATCAATGAGCGGCTCGATGACCGCGTACGGAATGCACAGGTTCATCGTCCCCGCCCGGTTCCCCATCTTCAGCTCGAACCCGATCACGACCACCACCTCATTGGGCGGCACGATCTGCACAAGCTGCGGGTTCGACTCGCTCTCCGTGAGCTGGAAATCCAGTTGCTTGATCCCCGACCACGCCTCTTTCAGCGTCGCCAGCGCCCGATCGATGATCTTGTTGATCAGCCTCTGCTCGATCATCGTCAGCGGCCGCTGGGGTATGAACAGCTCCTGCGAGTCTCCTCCCAGCAGTCGATCAATGATCGGGTAGATGATCAGCGGGCTGACTTCCAGACACAGCCGCCCCTCCAGCGGCGCTGCCGAAAGCAGGTTGAAGCTCGTCGGGTTGGGCAGGCCGGAGATGAACTCCGAGTACGTCATCTGCTCGCACGTCGCCACCTTCACTTCGATGATCGTGCGCAGGAAGCCCGAGAGCGATGCGCCGAAGTTCCGCGCAAACGCCTCGTGGAGCGTCTGCATCGCCCGCATCTGATCCTTGCTCACGCGCTCCGGGCGACGAAAGTCATACGACCGAACCTCGATGCCCGAGAAGTCCGTCCGTGTGCGACTGAAGATCTGCAGCGTCTCGACCGGCTCGCTGACCTCGCCGGTCTCGACGGCCGCGAGCAATGCATCAACTTCGGCTTGATCCAGAACTTCCGCCATGGCGTCCCTCATCGGCGGCGCCGGGTGCCACGTGCACCCCCGCCGGTCCACCTTCGCCACTATCGGGCCTTTCTTCACCGAGCCTTGAACCCGCGGCTCGCGTGCGGAACCTCCGGCGGCTCGCCGCTACCATCAAGCCTTCCCCACCCCGCTGAAGGAGTTTCAGGGCCGACTTTGGAGGCCGGCGGGGGAACATCTCGACCCACCCCGGTGTTTGCTTTTCACCATGATCCAAACTGCTTCCCGACCGAGCCTGCTCCCGTTGATGTTCGGCCTGCTCGGCCTGGTCCTTCACGCTGCCTCGGCGATCGCCCAGTTTGACAAGCCCGGCGGCACCTTTGAGGTGCCGGGCATGACCCCCAGCGCCCCGCACTCCGACCCTGCCGATCGCGCGGTCAACGTCTCCGTTCTGACCTCTCCCCGAAGCGTCACCGCCGGGGGCGAACTGGTCATCGCCGTGGTGCTGGACCATGCGGAAGGGTGGCACACGTGGCCCGCCGAGGCGCAGAAGGCCCTGCCCCCCGAAGTCTCCGGATTCGCCATACACACCGAGGTCGCATTGGAATCGCGCCCTTCGTGGATCGCACGCGTGGGACCGATCCAGTGGCCGACCCCTTCCAACAGCGCCGTCGCTGATCCCAGCGGCCAATCCCCCACGGTCAACCTCCCCACGTATTCCCACCGTGCGGTGGTGTTCATCCCGGTCATCGTCGCGCCGAATGTCGCTCCAGGTCCGCAGGTTGCCCGCGTCGCGGTCTCCTTCCAGGCGTGCAACGACCAGATGTGCCAGATGCCCGAGGACTTCGCGCTCGATGTCGAGGTTGAAGTCGTCCAACCGGGCGCCGGTTCGGACTCCGGCGAGCAGGACAAGTCCATCTTCGAAGCCTTCGATCAGACCGTCTTCGCCGAGTTGCGCGCCGGCAAGGAAGCTGTCGAGCACATCGAGTTCGACGTGTTCGGCCTGTCGTTCTCCATCGATCCCACCGGGTTCTCCGGAAAAATGCTCCTCTTCCTGGTCGCGGCGCTCGGCGGCGCGCTGCTCAACCTCACACCCTGTGTGCTTCCTGTCATCCCGCTCAAGATCATGGGGCTTTCCGCGGCCGCGGGACACCCTTCGCGCTGTTTCATGCTCGGCTTGATCATGTCGCTGGGGGTTGTCGCCTTCTGGCTCGGGCTTGCAGCGGCGATCGTTTCCATCACGGGCTTCACCGCCATCAGCTCGCTCTTTGAAACGCCCTGGTTCTCCATCGCCGTCGGGGTCTTCATTGCGGTGATGGGAGTCGGGATGATCGGTGTGTTCACCGTTCAACTCCCCAAGTTCGTCTACATGTTCAACCCCAACCACGAGACGGTCCACGGCTCCTTCCTCTTCGGCGTCATGACTGCGGTGCTCTCCACGCCCTGTACCGCCCCCTTCATGGGAGCCGCGGCCGCCTGGGCCACAAGGCAGCCAGCCGCCATCACGTTCGCGACGTTCGCCGCCATCGGCGCCGGCATGGCGCTTCCATACCTCATCCTGTCCGCGAATCCGAAATGGGTGAGCCGCATGCCGCGATCCGGCGCAGCCGGCGAACTGGTCAAGCAGGTCATGGGGATTCTGATGCTCGCCGTGGCGGCGTTCTTCCTCGGGCTTGGTCTTGTCGCCGTCACGAACCGGCCCCCCGATCCGCCCAGCCGGTTCTACTGGTGGATCGTCGCTGTGCTCGCGGCCACCGCGGGTGGTTGGCTCATCTGGCGTACGTTCAAGATCACCAAGTCGTCTCGCAAGCGCGCGCTCTTCGCGATCGTCGGCCTCGTCATCGGGGGCGGAGGCATTGCCGCAGCCGCGGTCGTGACCGATGACGGTCCCGTGAACTGGACCTACTACACGCATGAACGATTCCGCCAATCGCTTGCCGACGGCAACGTGGTCGTGATCGACTTCACCGCCGAGTGGTGTCTGAACTGCAAGGCGATTGAGAAGGCCGTGCTCTACCGGCGCGCCGTCGCGGAAACGCTCAACGGGAAGACCGATCCGCCCGCCGGCCCGCGCACGATCGCCCTGAAGGCGGACCTCACCGTCAAGGCGGCTGAAGGCTGGGAGAAGCTCCGCGAGATCGGCGAAGTCGGGATTCCCCTGATCGCCGTCTTCAAGCCGGGGGATGAACGCCCCATCTTCAAGAGCAACGCCTACACCGCCCAGCAGGTGCTGGACGCGATCCAGGCCGCTCGAACCGCTGCGATCGCCGATCCCTAGTTCCGTACATCAAAGTCCGTCCGAGAAGGTCCACGGTCGCCGCTCGGACAGGCTTCCCGTCCGGCGAGTCCCTTCCGCAACAGGCCCCACCGCCCGCTCGGCCCGCCCTCCGTTGACACCCCCGCTGCCGCGACCTACTTTTCCCCTTGCCGCGGGCCGATTGCCGCGGCGACAACGCGGGTGTAGCTCAGTGGTAGAGCGTCACGTTGCCAACGTGAAAGTCGAGGGTTCAAGTCCCTTCACCCGCTTTCTCCGGCGAAGGTCGAACAGCTACCCCCGATCGGGCTGGAACTGAGCCGCCTTCGGTTTCAAGTCCGAGAATGCTGCGGAGTCCAGCTTCGTCCTGTCCTCGGCCCGGACAAACCCCCATCACGTGCCTTGAGCCTTCGGGGTCCATTGGTTAGACTCAATCTCAGTTGTTCCGCCGGGGCGCGGGTTGGTATCGCCTCGGTGCTCGTGATCGCGTGCAGAGGTGTTTATGCCGCGGAGGGTCTTCCATCGCACCCGGCTGCTCGCGCCGCACCGCGGCGGGTTCACGCTCATTGAGCTGCTCGTCACTGTCGCGATCGTCGTCATTCTCCTCGCCGTAATGCTCCCGGCGCTGGGCAAGGGAATATCAAGCGCCCGCACGTTCAAGTGCCAGCTCTCGCTGCGCGGCATTGCTTTCGACTTCGCGATCTTCGCCGATGATGAGCTGCATGGATCGCGCGGCCATGACGAGAATCTCTACGGCGGACGCAAGTTTTCGCTTCAGACGTTCATCGAGTCGCAGTACGGCGTCGATGAGTTCTGGAGCTACGGCGATGAGCAGATTGTGTACCGTCCCGACAGCGCGGACCAAGACATGATGCGCTGTTCGGAAGTGAACGCGAAGGTGGAGATGCGCCGGAACACGCCCTGCCTGATGGGCGCGGTCGGTCCCACTCAGGCGCTCTCCTTCGGGTTCAACTATCGCCTTTTCCGCATCGAATACCTGAACGCCTCGGGCAATCCTCGCACCAAGGAGATCCAGCTCTCGGGATCAATCCTCCACAACCCCTTGGTGCCGCTGGTGTGGGACATCGACGGGCACTCCGCGGCCGAAAATGGGGAACTTGGCATGCTGTCCACGCCGCCCGATCCCGGCAGCATCGGCCCATATCTCACGGACATCTACTGGTTCCCCGGACGCCGCCACGCCGGCCGTACCAATGTCGCGCTGATCGACGGCAGTGTCGCGGCGACAGCCGACCCCCTTGCGGAAGCTTCGTGGCGGTGGCATTTCCAGCCCGGTCCCAGCGGCCGCTGATGGCGCCGCCGGCAGGCGCCCACGGCTTTGCGGTCACGTGAAGTCGCCTTCCGATGTCTCTACAGACCAAGTTCACGCTGGTCCTCGGCCTCCTTTCCCTCGTTGTCGTGGTCAGCCTCGGAACGGCGCTCGCGTTCGGGCGATTCCTGCAACGCGAACTTGTCTGGCCGCTGGAGAACATCAGCCGCGTGATGGGCCATCTTGGCTCACTCAAACGAGCCAACGACGACCAGATCGCCTTCTTGGAAGCGACGCTGGGTTCGACGTGGAGTGAGCATTCAACCGCCTCGCTCGATGAGAATCCCCAAGCCCAGGCCGCTGCAGGCGGCCTCCCTCCGCTTTCCGCGCAGGAGGAGGAACTTGAGGCGTTCGCCGAGCGTCGCCTCGCAATGCAGGCCGACCTTGATCGCCTCGAGACCGACCCCGCGTACCTGGAACTGGTCGGAGCCAGCACGGCGCGGAACCTGCGGATGCGTGTCGCCTCCGCCGGAGTGGTGACCGGAACGTGGCTGGAATCGGCGGATCGCGAAGCCGCAGTGCGCGCCGCCGACGCTCTCCGATCGATCAGTGATCTCATTGAGCGGATCGAATCCCGGCTTCTGGCCGACTCGTCGCTTGCCGTCACGCACGGCTCTCAGCTCCGGCGCATTCACTCGTTCGTCATCGCTTCCGGCGCGATCGCGAGCCTGTTGTTCGGGCTGCTGGGCGTGATGCTCGTGCGCAGATGGGTGGTCATGCCTGTTTCGCGGCTGCGCCAGGCCGCCATCGAGATCGGCCGAGGTAACCTCTCCTACCGCATACCGATCCCTTCCGATCCCGGACGCGACGAGTTGCTCCGCCTCAGCGCCGAAGTGAACCAGATGGCCGGCCTGATCAGCCGCATGCAGGAGGAGGCCGTCGAGCGAGAACGGCTGGCCTCGACCGGGGCCATGGTGCGCCGACTCGCGCACAACATCCGCAACCCGCTCGCCGGCATCCGCGCCCTTGCCGAGCTGTCCCGCAAACGTGCACCGGAAGATTCGCCCATCCGCCGGGACCAGGAGGACGTCATCCGCGCCATCGACCGCTTCAATCAGTGGCTGACGGAACTGCTCGATGCCACCTCGCCATTGGAGGTTCGCCCGGCCATGGCGCCCACCGTCCCGTGGCTCGCCGATATCGCCGATTCCCAGCGGCCGCTGGCCGCGATGCGGTCTGTCTCCATTGAGACCGACTGGACAGACGCTCCGGCCGAGGCATGCTTTGACCACCGCAAACTGGAGCACGCCGTCGTTGCCGTAGCCACGAATGCGATTCAGGCGTCCCCTCCCGGCGGGACCGTTCGCCTTGTCGCCGGTCGGCTTCCGGACGGGCAGTCATGGTTCATCCGGATCGATGATCAGGGTCCGGGAATCCCGCCCGAGATCAGGGACAAAATCTTCCGCCCCTACTTCACTACGAAGCGAGACGGAAACGGCATCGGTCTTGCAGTCGCTCAGCAGGTTGTAAAGGCCCACGGGGGCGAAATCCGCGTGGAGACGGCCGTCGGCACAGGGACGGCCTTCACCATCGTTCTCCCCGTTGGGCCTTTTCAGCCACTCGGCGGCGCGCCAACCATCCAGTCGGCTGAGAACAGCCGACTGGTATAGCGATGGCTCGTTACGACTCCGCCCGCCGACCACCGGAGGTCTCCCATGGCATCCATCTTGGTGATCGAGGACGAACGGACACTGTGCTCCTCCATTGAACAGAGCCTCCGCATGGACGGGCATTCCGTCCGCTCCGCCCCGTGTATCCGAGACGCGGCTGCCCTCAACCGCGAGATGGAATTCGATGCCGTCATCACGGACGTGAACCTCGTGGGCGAATCGGGTGTGGATTTCGTCCGAACAATCCGAGAGGAAGGCTTCGACGGAGTCGTTATCGTCATGACCGCGTACGGCACGATCGACAGCGCCGTGGAGGCCATGAAGGCGGGCGCCGACGAGTACCTCCAGAAGCCGATCAGGCTCGAGGAGCTGGGCCTCTTGCTGACCAAAGCGCTGCACAATCGACGGCTGCGCAGCCGCGTTCGACTCTATGAGAGCATGGAGCGCGTCCGCTCCGAAGCGCGAGAAATGATCGGCGACAGTCCGGCCTGGCAGAAAGCCGTGCACTTGGCCGAGCGGTTCGCCTCCATTCCCATCCCTGCCGGCGAAGCACCCGCGGAGCTTCCCACGATCCTTGTTCTCGGCGAGACCGGTACGGGAAAGGGAGTGATCGCCCAGTACATTCACGATTTCGGCAATCGCGGAGCACCGGTCGGCGCCGCTCCCTTCGTTCACCTGAACTGCGCTGCGCTGCCTGTGAGCCTCATGGAAGGCGAACTCTTCGGGCATGAGAAGGGGGCCTTCACCGATGCCAAGGCCGCACGCTCCGGCCTCTTCGAGATGGCCGAGGGAGGGACCATCTTCCTCGACGAGATCGGGGAGCTTTCGCTGGAAATGCAGGCCAAGCTGCTGCTCGTCGTGGAGAAAGGGCAGTTTCGCCGTCTGGGCGGGTTGAAGGAAAGAAGGGTGCGTGCCCGCATCGTCGCGGCGACCAATCACGACCTCGAGGAACGCGTTGAGAAAGGCGCCTTCCGCCGCGACCTTTTCTACCGCCTCAACGCGCTGACCATCCGCCTTCCCGCGCTCCGCGACCGCGCACAGGATGCGCTGAAGATCGCCGAGTCCGTGCTTGCGCGTGTTCCGGGGCAGGGCCGGTCCGCCCATCCTCGGCTCGGGGAAAGCGCCCGAGCCGCCATTCTTCGTCATACGTGGCCGGGCAATATCCGGGAGTTGATCAACTCCGTGCGACGTGCGTCGATTCTCTGCGACGGCGGCGTCATCGAGGCGGATGATCTCGGCATCGGCCAGACCTCCCCCCAAACCGTCGTCCCGCGTGTCAACGGCCAAGGAGCGCCCGCCAATGGCAACGCGCCGACTTCAGGCTCGCCCCAGACTCTTGACCCGTCTTCCCTCCCGCTTGTCACCGTGGATGACATGGAACGGGCGCTCATCCTCCGCGCCGTGCAGCAGACGCGCGGCAATATCTCCCTCGCCGCGAAACTCATCGGTCTCCATCGCGGAGCTCTCCGCTACCGTATCGAGAGACTCGGCCTCGACGCGCGCATCAAGGAGCTTTATCCGTGACCATTCGCTCCCGGCACGTCCTTTCCGCTGCTGCGGTACTGGCCACGGTCTTCGGGGAAGGTTCGCAGTCGGCTCTTGGGGGTTCGAGTTTCTGGGTCACCTTCGTCGATCCCGCGGGTGATGCGGTGCCGCGCCGTACGGATGTCGGCGCGGACAATCCACTCGATCCCGCGACACAGCCCCCGGACCTCATCACGCTCAAGATCGGCGGCTGGCAACCGGTGCTGCCCAGCGTCGATCCCTACACCGGCCAGTGGATCGACGGCGACGGCGCCAGCATCCTCCGGCTGGACATGACATTCGCGGGACTCGTCAATCCCCCCGGCACGCTGGGGCTGGGAGGACAGCCCTACGACCCGCTGAAGTTCGGCCCCAGTCCGTTCTTCGGCTTCATCGAGCTGGACCTCGACGACGATGATGACACCGGCGGCGAACTCGGAAACGCGGCGATCACGCGGTATCTCGCGAATGTCGCGCGATTCGGCGCGCTTCCGCAGGGACCGATCTCGCAGCGCTGTGCGCTCTCTTCCCTGGACTACAACTCCAACTTCTATTCACTCCCGCAGTACGAACGATCGGGCGCCGACTTCGCGATCACCATGTGCGGCTGCTTCCCGGTCACGATCGTGGACAAGTTCGGCGATCTGAACAACACCTTTGATGCAGGGGATACCTGGATCGTCTCCGGCCGATTCTTCCAGCGCTCCGGCGGATATCAGGGCGCGAGCGGCGTCTGGGGCGGTTCCGCTCCGGGCCTGTACGACCCGATCGTCAAGCTCCGTTTCTCTCACAGCACGCTCACCAACACCACCGTGGTTTCGCTCGTCTACGCGCTGGACATGGTGGGCGCCTCGCTCCTGACGGGCCAGCCGCTGCAGGCGATGGACTCCAACGTCGGCAACCACACTTCCGTCGCCGAGGCGCTGCAGGACATCATCGACGGCGCCTCGGAGCCCCTCTCCGGTCCCGTGCGCTACCTCACCGAGCGCTGGGCAGGAGATGACGTCGAGGACTTCCTGGACCCGACCGACTGGCAAGCCACCATGCTGCTCGCCACCGCGTATCCTCAGATGGATCCGGGCGGCGCGTTGTATGTCTGGACCGACATCGGCTTTGACAACACCGTCGGGGATTTCAATGCCGACGGCCTCGTCGGCGTGCCGGACTCCGAGGCTCTTGCCCTGCATATTGCCGCCAATGACGGGGGAACCAACGACTGCGACGGCAGCGTGAACGGCCAAATCGCAATCTGCAACTTCGCCTGGAACTTCTCGCTCTTCGATGCGAGCTTTGACGGCCTCGTTACCCTCTCGGACCTCGACATTCCGCCCGGAAGCCTGCCGGGTGACACGGACGGGAACTGCGAGGTCAACTCCATCGACCTCAACATCCTGCTCATCAACTTCGGCATGACAGGGGCGGCGTGGGACGACGGTGATTTCGACGGCGACGGTGATGTGGACTCGACCGACCTCAACATTCTCCTCTCCAATTTCGGCGCCGTCTGCAATCGCGCCACCAACCTGTCCAACCGGCCTCGGCTTCGTATGATGAGCCGATGACCCCGACTTATGCGTGCCGCCCGACCCCGGGCGCCACGCCCGCGCCGACCGCGCACGACATCACCCGTCGCAGGGCGCTCCAGCTCGCCGTGCTCGGCCTCGCGGCCGGCGCGAGCGCATGCGCAAAACCCAAGCGAAATCCATCCGCCGTGGAGGCCGCTCCGTTGTTCTCCATCTCACTCGCCGAGTGGTCGCTCCACCGCACGATCCGCGCCGGGCAGCTCGACCATCTCGATTTCCCGCGCACCACAAAGAAAATTTACGGCATCGACGCCGTCGAGTACGTCAACCAGTTCTTCAGGGACAAAGCGCGTGACTCCCGATATCTCGCCCAGCTCAAGAAGCGCTGCGATGATCTCGGCGTCCGCAGCCTGTTGATCATGATCGACGGCGAGGGCGACCTCGGCCATCCCAACCCCGGCGAACGCACCCGCGCCGTCGAGAACCACTGCCCCTGGGTCACTGCCGCGGCCGCTCTCGGATGCCACTCCATCCGCGTCAACGCCGCCAGCAGCGGCACGCGCGAGGAGCAGATGAAGCTGGCCGCGGACGGCCTGCGCCGGCTCTGCGAGTTCGCCGATCCGCACGGGATCAACGTGATCGTCGAGAACCACGGCGGACTCTCCAGCCACGGCGACTGGCTCGCGGCCGTCATCCGCCTCGTCGATCACCCGCGCTGCGGCACGCTCCCCGACTTCGGCAACTTCTACGAGTACGACCGCTACCAAGGGGTTGCCGACATGATGCCATTCGCCAAAGGCGTCAGCGCCAAATCGCACGATTTCGATGAGCAGGGCAATGAGATTCATACCGACTACCGCCGCATGCTCAAGATTGTGCTGAGTGCAGGCTACCGCGGCCACATCGGGATCGAGTACGAAGGCGAACGCCTCAGCGAACAGGACGGCATCCGCAGGACCAAGGCGCTGCTTGAAAAGGTGCGCGCTGAGTTTACTTGAAGTTATGGCATGGCCGAGCGGCAATGTGCCGCCTGAGCAACGCACGGCGTGCGGGTGCATACTCTGAAAGAACACGCCTCTTCATAACCACAGGAACGCCACCCGGCGGTTGTTCCCACGCGCCACACGCTTCACGGCCACGGTTCCGGTTCCAGTGCTACTTCAACTTCCCAGGCCTCATCACATCCCCCACCACCGCCAGCAGCATCACGACCATGAGCCCGTTGTAGACGCCGCCGGCCGCGATGATCAGCCACACCGCCCCCGCCGCTTCGCGCGCGATCCACCAGGCCGCGAAGTCAGCAAACAGCGCAACGCATGCCAGCGCCGTCGCCCACCGTGTCAGCCGTCCCGGCCAGCTCGTCAGGAGCGCCAGGCCGCAAACCATCGCGGTCACCACGGCGAGGCTGAGCGCATGCGCATGCGTGGACATCGCCAGCACCTTCACCGGCGTCGGCTCGATCTTGCGGGAGAACGAAACTTTCTTCACGTCGTCCCACGTCTCCAGCGGGAAAGACGGTTCCACGCCGCCCGCGCCGACTTCCGCCGGGCGCGCCGCATGGCACATCGTGCATCGCCGCGCGATGATCTCCACCGGCGCGGAATCACCGAGATCGAGGTTGTCGTAGTCCTCGCTGATCTTTCCCCCGCGCAGCCACTTCAGGAGAACATCGCGTTCGTCCTGCGGCAGTTCGGGCGGGTGCCCTCGCTCCATCGCCGTGAGCATGGGCGCGATGCGCTCCACGCCGTGATACGCGCCCTCCAGGTCGTCCCTGGAAAGCCCGGGCAGCTCATCGCGGTTCTCGTAATGCCAGTACAAGTGCGCCGCTGAAGCCGCGAACCCGCCCAGCAGCACCAGCGCCAGCGCCGCCACCGCCAGCCGCAGCGACGCCGGCAGCCGGCGCAGCCTCCATGATTCGATGCCCGATTCGTTCATCCCCTTAGCCTACCTTCAGCGCGCTGTCCTCGATCGTGATCCGCTCGCCGCTCACAATCGCCTTGTTGGCGAGGATCGCAATTGCTGTCGCCTTCAGGCCATCATCCGCGGAACATGCCGCCGGTTTGCCCTCCACCGCGCTTCGCACAAAGTCCGCCAGCGCGTAGTACAGCGAGGATTCCGGCAGCCCGATGCCCTCCTTCAGCTTGCCCTGCGAGGCGAGCTTGGTCGCATCGGCGATGAGCGTGATGCCCTCATCATTGTGGAACTGCTGCCGGTTGGCGTACACCTCCCACCCCTGCGTCGGCGCATCGGCTTCCTTGAACATCCAACCGTGCGACCATGCGAGCTTGATGGCCGCGTTGGTGCCGTAGAAGACTTCGTACTTGCCGTCGTACGAGTTGGCGAGCGTGGCGGAGTAACTGAATACCGGCCCCGCCCCCCCGCCGACGCCCGTCGTTCCAGGGGCGGGCAGGGTGAACTCGCACTGGATCGTGTCCGCCACTTCGCGCCCGTCGGCGTGCAGACGGATGCCGCCCATGCCGCGCACCGCCGTCGGGTACTTGCCGAGATAGAAGTTCACCGTGTCGATCTGCTGCACACCCCATTCCCCCACCAGCCCCAGCGAGATCGCTGGATCCAGCCGCCAGTTCAGTTCCCTCTCGCGCGCCGGGTCGCTCGCGGGCGTGCGCCATGATGTCTTCTGGTTCGCCTGCGCACGCACCGCGACGAGGTCGCGCACCGCGTCCGACTTGAAGAACGTCCGCGCCAGCTTGTAGATGGGATTCGAGCGCGCTTCAAGCCCGGCCGCGAACACGTTCCGGCTTTCCTGTGCCGCCTTCGCGATGGCGCGGCAATCCTCGATGGTGTGCGCCATCGGCGCCTCGCAGTAGACATGTCGCCCGGAGCCGATCGCATCGAGCGCGATGTCCTTGTGCAGGTGCGTGGGCGTCGCGATGATCACCGCCTGCACATCCTTCGCCTTCTCCAGCAGTTCCGCGTGAGACTTGTACCCGACCGCGCCGGCCGCGCGCCGCAGACCCGCATCGAGTCTTCCCTGGTCCGTGTCGCAGATCGCAGTAATCTTCACGCCGGCAAGCTTCTGCAGCTCGCCGATGATGGCGCGTCCCTGCCTTCCCGCGCCGATGATCCCCACGGAGAGTTCGCCGGCCGAAGGCTGCGCTGCACGCGCAAGCTCCGCCTCCGGCCAGATCGCCACCGCGGCAAGCCCGCCCACCACCGCAGTCGCATGCTTCATGAACTCGCGCCGATCCGATCGATTCATTCTTCGTCCTCCCATCGCGCCGCAGAAGCCCGCGCGATCCTTTCATCGTGTTCAAAGTGCTCCGCGACATCGCCCTCGATGATCCAGACGATCCCCGATTCGCGCCGTACCGCGACCGCGGCGCACACTCCCGCAGGTCGCGCAACTCCCAGGCCGGCGTTGACCAGGGCGGCGGTGGACCAGGCATCGGCGAGCCGCGCCGTCGGCGCGATCACCGCCGCGACCACAGCATGCGAGCGCGACGGCTCGCCCGTACGCGGGTCCATGACATGCCCGATCCGGCGACCTTCCAGGTTCGCCGTACGGCCGTGATGGGCCGAAACTCCGAGTGCCGCGTCGCGCAGTCGAGCGATCATCCGGCAGGCGAGCCGTGGGCCGCCGGCATGCTCTTCTTGCTCGCCGCCCGCAACTGCCACGCGCCAAACCTCCTCCCCGGGCGGCGCACCGATCGCCACGACGCTGCTGGTCCCGCCGTGAATCAGCGCGGATTCGATGCCGTACTCGGTGACCACACGCGCTGCCAGATCGAGCGCATGCCCCTTGGCGATTGCGCCCAGATCGAGCGCGGCGACCTCGTGCGTCAACCGGATCGTGCGAGCAACCGGGTCCAGCTCGAACGGAGGCACATCGTTCAGAACCGCGGGCCTCAGCCCACGCGACGCGCCAGATTCCTCGCTTCGTGCATCCGCGACATGCTCCGCCGGCAGCATTGAATGCTCGTGCAGCCCCCATGCGCGCATCAGACCGGCAACGCCGACATCGAATGCCCCCCCGGACTGTTCCCGCACGGCCAGCGCATCCTCGAAGAGTTCAAAACTGTCCGCATCAAGCAGCACGGGCCGCTGCCACCCCTCGCGGTTGATCCGCGCCAGCAGGCTGTCGCGACGGAACAAGCTCCACTGCTGCTCCTGCGCGACGATCACTTCGAGCGCTTCCTCGGCCACCGCGCGCAGAAATACCTCATCGTCGCCGCTCAGGACGATTTCGAAGCGCGTCCCCATCGCGAATACGGCGTGGCGGAAGGGCATGGGCGCGGGGGATCGGTCGGCTCAAATCTTCCTGGCGGTCATCGTCTTGGGATCGAACGCGTACGCGTGCCCGTCCCAGACCGAGCGTGTCGCAAGGTCCACGATCACCATGATCTTGGTGCCCAGCTCGACTCCCGATGCCGGCTGCTCGCGTTTCCGCACGCACTCGAAGAACTTCACGCGATGCACATCCTGGTCGTTGCCGATGTCCTCGCACTCGATCGTCTGCTCTTCGCGTTCCTCCGCGAACTTGCTCTCCGGGCGGACCACACAGTGTCTTCCCGCCAGGTACAGATTGGCCTCGTGGCCGCGGATCATTCGCTCAAGGCCCACTTCATTGCACGTGGAGCCGGCCACGATCATCGTGTGCTCGCCCTCGAACTCCACGTTCAAGTTGACCTGATCGTGATTCTCCATCGCCTTGTCCACGTAGTGCCCGCCGCTGGCGACCACGCGCGTCGGCCAGCCGCAGTCCAGTGCCATGACCATCGGCGTCATTTCGTGCACCAGCAGGTCGCCGATGATGCCCGTCGAATACTTCCTGTACCTCCTCCAGCGCGCGTACACCTGCGGATCCCACGGCGCCTTGCCCAGGGGACCGCACCAGCGATCCCAGTCCACGTTCACGCCCGGCTCCCAGCTCGGGTCGATCGCGTAGTACAGCCACTCACCTTCCCTCGAGTTGCGGCAGTAGCTCGTCTGGCTCCACACCGGTTTGCCGATGGCGCCTTCTTTGATCAGCCGCATCGCATGCTGGTACTTGGGCAGCTGGATCATCTGCGTGCCCACCTGCAGAATCTGCTGCGGATTCGCCTTCGCCACCCGGTACAGCGCCAGCGCATCCTCCAGGTTCAGCGTCATGGGCTTCTCGAGGTACACGTCCTTGCCCGCAAGAATGGCATCAATCGCCATCTGCGCGTGCCAGTGCTCCGGAGTCGCGATCAGCACGGCATGCAGATCGTCCCGGGCGAGCAGTTCCTTGTAGTCGTTGTACGTCTCGACCTCGGGGAACCGGCCAGCCTGCCCCTTGTTGCACTCGCTCGCGGCCGCATCCAGCCTCGGCTTGCACACGTCCGCCAGCGCCGCGATCCGCACGTTGCACCGCGTCGCGCTCGTGAGCGCCATGATCGCCTGGCAGTGGCCCGTCCCCATGCCGCCCGTGCCGATCACCCCAAGGTGTACAGGATCGTTCTCGCCCAGCGGCGCCCGCTCGCGGGCACTGAGGTTCTCCGGCAGCATCGCCGTCGCCCCGCGCGCTGATCCCGCCGACGAAACCAGAGACGCAACACCCGCAGCACCCGCGAACGTCGCCGCTCGGGCCAGGAATGCTCGCCTGCTCTGTTCGTTGTTCGTGCCGACCGTGTCGCTTGCGTTCAGATGTGCCATCCCATCACGCTCCTTCTGCAACCACCTGCTCCGGTATCGCCCGACCGGCCCAGCCTACCGACTTGGCCCCCAGCCACAAGCCCGGCCCGTACACTGCGGGCGTGACGACCGCAAACCGCGACATCGGTGTCTGTTCATGGTCCTTGTGCCCCTCCGGACCGGATGACCTCGTCGGGAAGGTACGGGCCTGCGGCCTTTCAGTCGTGCAACTCGCCCTGGACCCGATTCGCGAAGCCCGCTGGGACGAATCCCGGACCCGACAGCTCCTTTGGGACGCCGGCATCGCCGTTGCCTCGGGCATGATGGCGATGGCGGGCGAAGACTATTCCTCTCTGGAATCAATCCGGGAAACCGGAGGGGTTCGGTCCGATCGGCACTGGCGGGCGAATCTGGATGCGGCCCGGCGAAACGCTGACCTGACCCACCGGCTCGGCATCACTCTGGTCACCTTTCACGCGGGTTTTCTGCCGCACGACGAGTCTGACCCGCTCCGCGCTCTGATGCTTGAGCGGCTGGGGGCGATCGCGGACGTCTTTGGCGCGGCCGGTGTGCGCGTCGGATTCGAGACCGGCCAGGAAACTGCCGGGACCCTTCTCGATGTCCTTGACGATCTCGATCGCGCCAACGTCGGCGTGAACTTCGATCCCGCCAACATGATTCTCTACGGCATGGGCGATCCGGTGGAAGCGCTGCGCGAACTGGCCGATCACGTCATGCAGCTTCACATCAAGGATGCAGTCCCGAGCCGTCAGCCCGGCTCGTGGGGCACGGAGACCCCCGCCGGTCGCGGCGCCGTGAACTGGGATCGATGCTTCGCTTTGATCCGTGAAATGCCCCCAGCCGTCGGACTCATGATCGAACGCGAAGGCGGACAAAATCGCATCGAAGACATCCGCGCCGCCCGCGATCTCGTTCGCCGCTGCCTCGGAGACGATTCCCCTTCATGACGCACACCGCTGATGCTTCCGCTCCCCCGCTGCGCGCCGGCGTCATCGGTCAGGGATTCATGGGCCGGACACACGTGCTCGCGTACCTCGCCGCTGAACGCGCCGGCCTGCCCTGCCGCCTTGTCGCCGTGTGCGACCGTGATCCCGAGAAACGCCTGGGCCGTGCGGCGCGGAGCGGCAATCTCGATGTTTCCGGCGGTCAGGATCCGCTCTTCGATCCCGCCGTCGTCCGCGGCCACGAGCAGCCCTCTCAGCTCATCGCCGATCCGACGATCGACCTGATCAGCATCTGCACACCAACCGACACCCATGTGGAGCTTGCCTTGACGGCGCTCGGCGCCGGCAAGCACGTCCTGATCGAGAAACCCGTCGCGATCGATGCCCCATCGGTGAGGCGTGTTGCGGAGGCGGCGCGTGCCGGCGCGGCAGGACCGCGTCCGGCGGTCTGCATGCCGGGGATGTGCATGCGATTCTGGGAAGGTTGGACATGGCTCAAGGCGCGGATCGAAGACGGCTCGCTGGGGCGCGTGCGTTCCGCCGTCTTTCGTCGGCTGGGACACATGCCGACCTGGGCGCCCGACTTCTACGCCGATTACTCGCGCAGCGGCGGCGCCCTCGCCGATCTCCACATTCACGACACCGACTTCATACTGTGGTGCTTTGGTCGCCCCGCTGCCGTGACCTGCACCGGCTCGCTCCACCACGTCAGCACCCTGTATCGCTATCCGCCGGGGAATCGCTCCCTGGTCGAAGGCGCGCACATCACCGCCGAAGGCGGCTGGGACCACGATGAATCGTTCGGCTTCCGCATGCGCTATACGGTCGTCTTCGAACGCGGAACCGCCGACTTCGACCTCCGACGCGACCCGCAGTTGCTTCTGCACCGCGCCGGCACGACCGAATCGATCCCCATCGGTCCGCTCAACGCATACGAAGCCGAGATCAGGTGCTTTGTTTCCGTCGCGGCCGCGCTCGCGTGCGGACGTGCCGCATCGCTTGCTTTCCCGACCATCGAAGACGCTCTCGCTGCGGCGGAAGTCATCGACGCAGAGCGCGAAAGCCTTCTGTCGGGGCGCTCAGTGTCCCTGTAGCTCGACCGAATCTGATCGCTTCTCCCGGAAGAGCGCGATGAATACCAGCATGATCGCGCCCGCGAACACGCAGGGAATCATCCAGATGCTTCGCCAATCGAGCACGTCCGCCCCGTCCGGCGCCTGCGCTGTGTAGTGCCCGACCAGCCTGCCGAACGCCTGCGCGCCGATCAGCATGCCAAGCCCCTGAGTCACCAGGACGAGGAATCCCTGCGCCTGCGAGCGAATCTCGCGTCCGGCGGCGCGGTCCACGTACACCATGCCAGTGACGAAGAAGAAGTCGTAGCAGATGCCGTGCAGAATCACGCCCGCCAGCACCATCCATTTCACATGCTCCGCCCCCGCCTCCTCGCCGCCCCACGCGCCGGCGAAGAGTCCGTAGCGGACCACCCACGCCAGCATTCCGACCGCCAGCATCCACTTCACCCCCAGCCGCGCGAAGCACAGCGGCATCACCAGCATGAAGAAGATTTCCGACATCTGCCCGAAGCTCATGGTGAACACCGCGGACTCGTTCACCACCGCACCCGTCGCTTCCACGTAGTTCCTCGCAAACGCGTAGTACCCCGCCAGCGGGATGCACAGCAGGAACGAGCACGCGATGAACACCGCATATGAAGGACGACACAGCAGCGCCAGCGAATCCAGCCCCAGAATCTCCCGGACGCTCGCCTTCTTCCCCGCCGCGGGCGGAGGTGTGTGCGGCAGCGTGAAGGCGAACAGTCCCAGAGCAATCGCGGCCGCGCCCGTCATGGAAAACTGCTCCGCAGACTGGTCCTTCCCCGGCAGCATGCTCACCGCGATGTTTCCGGCGATCCAGCCGATCGTCCCCCAGACCCGGATCAGCGGGAAGTCCCGTTCGCGATTGGGGAGATTGTGGAATGCAAGGCTCGTCGTCAGACCCAGCGTCGGCATGTAGCACAGCATGTGCAGCAGCAGGATCAGAACGTACGGCTCGAGGAACTTCGGATTGCCCTCGACATACGGCCGCGCGACCATCGGCGCCGCCAGCATCGCCGCGCCACCGAGCAGATGCATGACCCCCAGCACGCGCTGGGTCGGGAAGAACCGGTCCGCAACCAGCCCGAGGAAGAATGGCGAAACGATCGCCGCCAGCGGCCCCACCGTGTACGCCCACGCGATCAGCGCCCCCATGCCTCGATCGTTCATGAACCCCGTCTGCGACACATACCACGCCCCCCACACGAAGAACTGCAGAAACATCATCATCGACAGCCGCAAACGCACAAACGATGGTCCGCTCATTCCGCCGCCGATCTCGTTGTTCATGCCTGGTTCCTCGCGATCGGAGCGCCGGCTCGGATCAAGCTACTTCCCGCGCGCCGACACCGGGCGAGTGTAACACCGCCGCCTAGGCAGCTCCGTCCGCTAGGATGTCGAACGCGCTATTCCCGGAGGATGCCCATGCCCCGCCCCGTCACACTCTTTACCGGCCAGTGGGCCGACCTCCCGCTGGAGAAGGTCGCCGCCATGGCCGGGGAACTGGGTTACGACGGCCTCGAACTCGCCTGCTGGGGCGACCACTTCGAGGTCGACAAGGCGCTCAGCAGCGACAGCTATTGCCGCTCGCGTCACGATCTGCTCGCCCGGTACAACCTCAAGGTCTGGGCTGTCTCCAATCACCTCGTCGGTCAATGCGTCTGCGACCCCGTCGATGACCGACACAGGGCCATCGTGCCCGCCCGGGTCTGGCAGGACTTCAAGGGCGGCGCCGACGGCGTACGCCAGCGCGCGGCCGAGGAAATGAAAACGACCGCCCGGGCGGCAGCGGCTCTCGGGGTCGGCACCGTCAACGGCTTCACCGGCTCGACCATCTGGTCCAAGCTCTACTTCTTCCCTCCCACTCCACAATCCGAAATTGATGACGGTTTCCGCGACTTCGCGCTTCGCTGGGGGCCGATCCTCGATGAGTTCCGTAAGAACGATGTCCGCTTTGCGCTGGAGGTCCATCCCGGCGAGATCGCCTACGACATCCACACGGCCCGACGCGCACTCGAAGCGGTCGGCGGCCACCCGGCCTTCGGATTCAACTTCGATCCCTCCCACCTCGTCTGGCAGGGCGTCGATCCGGTGAAGTTTCTCGACGCCTTCCCCGATCGCATCTTCCACATGCACGTGAAGGACGTATGCACCAATCTGGACGGCGAGTCGTCCATTCTCGGATCGCACCTTCCCTTCGGCGACCATCGGCGCGGCTGGGATTTCCGATCGCCCGGACGGGGCGACGTGGACTTCGAGGGCATCATTCGGGCACTGAACCGCATCGGATACCACGGCCCGCTGTCCGTCGAATGGGAAGACTCCGACATGGATCGCGTGCACGGCGCGAGCGAAGCCGTGGATTTCGTCCGCTCGCTCGATTTCGTTCCTCCAGGCCGCGCCTTCGACGCGGCGTTCGAGAAGCAGAAGTGATTTCACGACGACGTCGCCGAAACCCAGAAACGTGCTTGCGGACAACGCGCAAGCCTCTGCTCCGTGCATCCGCGGCCCGACGGTAAATCACTGGAACCCCTCATGTCTTGTGCACCTCTCCTCTTCGGCATGGTCGGCGGCGGCGCCGGTTCCTTCATCGGGCCGGTGCATCGCTTGGCGGCGTGCATGGATCATCAGGCCGTTCTCGCTGCGGGCGCGCTGTCATCCGATCCCGATCGCTCCCGTGCATCAGGCCGCGGGCTTGGGCTGCCCGATGATCGCAACTACGGCACGTGGCGCGACATGCTGGATCGCGAGCGCACCCGCCCCGTCGATCCCGACCATCCGGGCCGCCGCATCGACTTCGTCTCCATCGTGACCCCGAACGACTCGCACTACGAGATTGCCCGCGCCTTCGCCGAAGCCGGTTTCAACGTGGTCCTGGACAAGCCCATGGTGCACACTTCCGCGCAGGCCGCTGAGCTTGTGCGCATCGTCGAGTCCGCCGGCGTCGTCTTCGCCGTCACCTACAACTACACCGGCTACCCGATGGTGAAACAGGCCGCGGCCATGGTCCGCGCGGGCGCCCTCGGCGACATTCGCAAGGTCTTCGTCGAATATCACCAGGGCTGGCTCGCGACGAAGCTCGAGGACGCCGGAGTGAAGCAGGCCTCATGGCGAACCGATCCCTCCCGCGCGGGGATCGCCGGTTCGCTCGCCGACATCGGCTCGCACGCCGAGAACCTCCTCTCTACGATCACCGGGCTTGAGATCGATGCACTCTGCGCCGACCTGACCTCCTTCGTCCGCGGCCGGAAGCTCGACGACGATGCTTCAGTCCTGATTCGCTTCAAGGGGGGCGCCAAGGCCGTTCTCACGTGCTCGCAGGTCTGCATCGGCGAGGCCAACAATCTCTCCATCCGCATCCACGGCAGCGAGGGATCGCTCGCCTGGCGCCAGGAAAACCCGGATGTCCTCATCCACGCGCTCGGCACCGGCGAGCACGCTGAAACACGAATCCTGCGCCGCGGGTCTCCTTCCCGGACGATCGTCCCCGCCGCAGCCCACGCCACGCGCATTCCCGAGGGCCATCCCGAGGGCTATCTCGAAGCCTTTGCCAATGTCTATCAGTCCGCCATCGCGGCCATGCGCGCGCGCAAAGCTTCCATGCCAAGCCCGGCTCACCCCGCAACCGCGCCCGCCTGCGACTACCCCACCGTCTACGACGGCGCCCGCGGCGTGCGATTCATTGAAAAGGTCGTTGAAAGCGCCAAACGAAACTCCGCATGGGTCGGATTCGCATGAGCCGCTTTTGCCGTGTGAGTCTTCCGTCTGACCTGACTATTCACGCGCCGCCCATCTCACTCCTTCAAGCAGATGGCGCACAAACACTTCGTCCCTCCAGACCTCCGGCCTGTGCCCCAGTGCCGTGTAGAACACACGACCTTTTCCCGGTTCCCGAGTCCACACGAGCGGATACTCGCGCCCGGCCTCCCGCTTCGGTACTTCAGGCGCCAATGACATCAGCACCGTGATGTCCGGCGCGATCGTACGGAACTGGTATATCTCGTCCGTGAACATTACCCGCGGCGGCACAGTGCGCATCGCCCGTTCCATGAACGGCGCCATCGCCGGGTGATCCGGCGCATCGATCACAAGCTCTACTTCTTCGTTCCATGGATGACCATCGAAGATCGCTCCGATCAGCCGCGGATACACGCCGTCCTCCGCCAGCGTGTCCGTCGCGGAATGCACGCCCACCAGCGCCCCGCCCGCGGCCACCCAGTCCGCCAGCATCTCCGCATCCAGCGGCAGAGCGCCCGACGTGTAGAGCATCACCACGTCGATGCCCGCAAGCACCTGCGCGTTCAGGCCGGTAATGTCGTCCGTCGCTTCGACGTCCAACCAATCCAGTGCCTCGCCGCGCGCCTGCATGATCGCTCGCGCCTCGGGCAGAACGTCATGACGGAACCCCGCCGAATGCGTGCAGAAGAACAGCTTGATCGGCTCTCCAGCCGCGCGCACGCGCACGAGGGGCGGGTGCACGCGCCGCAGCCGCAGGTCCTTGAACTCCACCCTGTTCAGCGGATGGTGCGTCTGAAGGGCGATGTGCCCCTCCCGGAACTCGCCGAGCTGCGCATCCACCACGAGCACGTCGTTCACCCACGTCCTGATCCGATCCCCCACCGCCATCACCCGATACTCGAACCACTCCCCGTCCTTCGTCAGAGGCTCCTTGATTTCCTTCGGCCAGGCTTTGTTGTAGATGCAACCCGTGAAGTTCTTCGGATCGTGATGGTCCACCTGCGCCTCGTAGCCCACGGGCCACGTGTCCGGGTTTTCCTCCCGCGGCCGCGCGCGGAAGTAGATGCCGCTGTTTCCGCGCGTGTTGACACGCACGGAGCATCGCAGCTCGAAGTCCGCGAACGTCTCATCGGTGTAGAGGTGACCGGGGCCGTTGCTTCCGATGAGCACCCCGTTCTCGACCGCCCACTCTCCGCCTCCGCGCCGGGTCCATCCCGACACATCCTTGCCGTTGCACAGGTCGATCCAACCCTGATCGCTCGCCGAGGCTTCATCGAATCCCACTTCGTGACATGCCGCGATGGCGTCCCTTGCCAAGCCGCTCTCCGGCACGCTGCCCCACGTCACACACCACGCGATGGCAGCGCAACTCGCAAATCCGTACCCAATGCTCGACCACTTCATCAGCCACCTCCGTCCCGCCGCTCAGGCTACCGCTTTCGATTCGGTCCGGGAGGACGGGCGTTATGCTGTCCGCTCGATCGCCCGGAAACCGCCGGGCGGAACAACCCAGGGGCCGCTGCATGACTTGGACCAGACTGCTTCCCATGGCGCTCCTTGCCGCGCTGCCGACCGACACAGTTTCCATCGCTCAACCGGCGGCCCCCCCGCACCAGCCCGCGCCGCGCCAGGCATCGCCGGGATTCCTCGATGCCCGCATCAGCGAACTCGCCGCGAAGCACCCCTCGATCATCCGTGCCGGAACGATCGGCGCTTCGCGCGGCCAACGAGCGATTCACGTATTGCGCCTCGCCGGGCCGGGAGCGGAAGAAGAAGCGGACAAACGCCCCGCTCTGCTGATCGTCGCCGGGATCAACGGCCAGCATCTCGTCGGCACGGACACCGCCATCGGTCTCGCCGAGAAGCTCGCCTCCGAACACGCGGCACTGCTCAATGACCGCACCGTCTTCTTCATCCCATGCCTCAACCCCGATACCGCCGAGCTGCACCGCGCTCGCTCCGGTCCCGGCGGCGGGGCGTATCGCGATTTCTCCCGTTCGCAATCGCCCGATGACGCCGACCGCGACGGCCGCTTTGATGAAGATGGCCCCGTCGATCTCAACGGTGATGGCGTCATCACGATGATGCGCGTCCCCGAGCCGCTCCCCGCAACCGGGCTGGAAGCCACCGTGCTGATCGACCCCGATGAACCGCGGCTCATGCGCGCCCCGGAGAAGGACAAGGCCGAGCGGGCCACGCATGCCCTCATCGTGGAAGGCCGCGATCAGGACGGGGACGGCAAGATCGCGGAGGACGGCCCGGGCGGCGTCGAGTTCGACATGAACTTTCCCTATCGCTGGCCCGAGTTCAACGACGGCGCCGGTCCTCACCAGCTCGCCGAACCCGAGACACTCGCCCTCGTGCAGTTCATGCGCGCGCACGACAACATTCTCGCGGTCCTGACTTTCGGACCGCATGACACCCTCATCGCCGTTCCTCCCGCCGGCAAGTTCGACGAGACCGGCTCCGTTCCCATCGGCATCGAGAACGACGACAAGCCCGTGTATGAGAAGGCCTCCGAGCACTTCAAGGAGCTGACCCGCATCACGTCCTCGCCGTCGGCGCCCCTCGAAGGCTCATTTGTCGGCTGGGCCTATGCGCACTTCGGCGTTTACTCCTTCTCCACGCCCGTTTGGGTTCGTCCCGATCTCGTGAAGGAGAAGGATTCGGAGGAGGCCCGCAGCCCCGCCGGTGAAGGCGCACAGGAACCCAGGCCCGAAGCCCCTCAGCCCGACAAGCCCAGTGGTCCTGCAACGATCCAGATCGGCTCCATGACCGTCACGCTGACTCAGGAGGGCGTTCAGGCCGCGATGGCGGAGGTGGAGGCCATGAACGAAGCCGATCGCGCCAAGGCCATGGAGGCCTTCCGCGCTCTGCCCGCTGCCGTGCAGCAGCGCATCATGGCCATCGGCCAGGGAATGCCCGACCCCGATGCGCCGGATGCAGCACATGTCGGCGGCGAAGCTCCCAAGTCCCCCCCCGCCAAGAAAGACGACAAGAAAAAGTCCGAAGATGCCCGCTGGCTCGAATACAGCGACACGCAGCGCAACGGCGAAGGCTTCATCGCGTGGCAGCCCTTCGATCATCCGCAGCTTGGAAAGGTGGAAATCGGTGGATTCACGCCCGGATTCCGCATGAATCCGCCGGATGCTGAGCTTGAACGACTGATCACTGAGCAGACTTCCTTCGCTGCGTGGCTCTTGGAGAAGTTCCCCAGGCTCGTGGTGGAGGCGCCGGTCGCGGCGGAGAAGCTCAGTCCTGGCGTATGGCGCATCACGGCCCGCGTCCGCAACGAGGGCGATTGGCCCACCCGTTCCGCGATCGGCGCCAAGGCGCGGCGACTCGCCTACACGATGCTTGAAGTGGAGCTTCCGGAGAACGCCGTGCTCTCCGGCGATCGGATTCGCAGGCTCTCCCCGCTCGCCGGCGGCGCGGGAGTCTCGCAGGAATGGATCGTCGCTCCGCCCCCCGGCTCGACGAGCGTCCGCGTGCGCGTGCGCTCGCCGGAACTCGGCGTGCAATCCCTGGACATCGCCCTTCCCTGAGACTGGAGCCGTCACGTGACATTGCACCGCAGGAACGACCGCACGCACCGCCGTTCAGTTCACGCGATCCTCGCAGGCCTGGGATGTCAACTCGCGTGCTTCACCGCCGCGCCCGTACTGGCACAGGAGGACATCCCCTCGCGTGTTTCCATCTCGTGGAACCGCTACAGCACGTTCCGTGAGATCGAGCAGCATCTTCGCGCCATCGCCGATGCCTACCCGGACCTCGTCGAGCTGCGCAGCATCGGCAAGAGCCTTCACGGACGCGACATGTGGCTTGCCATCGTCAACGCGCCCAAGACCGGCCCCCATGAATCCAAGCCCGCGATGTGGATCGACGGCAGCATCCACGCCAACGAAGTCCAGGCCGGTGAAGCCGTGCTCTACACACTCTGGTATCTGACCAAGTCCTACGGCCACAACCAGCGCATCACGCAACTGCTCGACAACTACTCGTTCTATCTGATGCCCGTCGTGAACCCCGACAGCCGCGATCACTGGTTCGATCACCCCCATACTGCCCACTCGTCCCGACACAATCAGCGCCCCGTCGACAACGACCGCGACGGTCTGTTCGATGAAGACCCGCCGGAAGATCTCGATGGCGATGGGTCCGTCACGACCATGTGGATCGCCGATCCCAACGGCCGATGGATCCGCAACAGACATGACCCGCGCATCTTCGAACGCGTCGATCCCGACAAGAAGGGCGATTGGACCCGCCTCGGCTCCGAGGGCATCGACAACGACGGCGACGGCGAGATCAACGAAGACGGCCCGGGCGGCGACGACATGAACCGCAACTGGCCCAGCGACTGGCAGCCCGACTACGTCCAGTTCGGCGCCGGCCCCTTCCCCTTCAGCGCCCCGGAAACCGCCTGCATCGGCAGGTGGATTCTCGACCATCCCAACATCGCCGCCGTGCAGGCCTACCACAACGCCGGCGGCATGATCCTCCGTGGCCCGGGCGCCCAGTATCGCGAGTCCTTCTACCCCCCCGAGGATCGGCGCGTCTACGACGAATTCGCCGGCATCGGCGAGCAGATGCTCCCCTACTACCGGTCGATGGTCATCTATCGCGACCTCTACGTCGTCCACGGCGGCTTCGTGAACTGGACCGCCGAGGGGCTGGGCATCTTCAGCTTTACGAACGAACTCTGGAACGAAGCCAAGTACTTCCAGCGCGATGTCGCCTCCCCCGATGAGAAGCAGGACTGGCTCTGGCGCGACCGCATGGCTTTCGGTTCCCTCTTCACCGACTACAAGGAGTTCGATCATCCGAAGTACGGCAAGGTGCTCATCGGCGGCCCCAACAAGTGGTCCAGCCGCAGCACCCCCACCTTCATGCTCGAGGAAGAGTGCCACAGGAACTTCGCCTTCACCATGATGCACGCCGACCAGTTGCCCATCCTGTCCATCGAGCCGATCGAAGTGAAGCGGCTTCCTGGCGCCGACGGTGCGTCGAATCTCTGGTCCGTCACCATTCAGGTCCGCAATCAGAAGCTCATCCCCACGCGAAGCGCGATCGCCCGAGACAAGCGCATCGGGCGCAACGACCTGCTGATCGCCGAAGGCGCTCCGCCGCCCCAAGGAGAGCTGGGCGAACCCCCGGTGATCATCGCCGCGGGCCGCGTCTTCGACCGTTTCGACGCCGCCATGAACGAAGTCCGGCATGAGCCGGGCCGCATTCAGGTCGGCGAAGGCATCCCGGGACACGGCTCGCGGATGTTTCGCTATATCGTTCGAGGCCCGGAAGGTTCGATGCTCTCGCTTCGCTACTCGGCGGAGAAAGCGCGCGAAGTCTCGGCTGCCGTCAGGCTCGCGCCCTTCTCATCGGCGCCCCGCGAATGACGGACGAATCTCCCCGCCTTCCTCTGGGCAGGGATGAATCGCACGCACCATGTTGAAACCGGCAGCGCCCGCTCTTCACAGGCCTGCCGGCACGAGCGAATCGAGTCCTTGAAGAGGGAGCGGGCGGTCATGCTCCGTCACCCGCACCGGTCATTCGAGACCAGCCGGATGAACGTATCTCCGCAGTCGTGCGTGATGATCGTCTCGTACCGCTCCGCGCACCAGCGCACGCACGGCATCCCGCACACGCGGATCATCCGACCTCCGCAGTCTCCCCGTACGATCGACGCGCGGAATCCCTCTCTCCGGAATGCGTTGATGATCCGCGCTTCCGCGCCCGCCGCCGCGATGCGGTACGAGCAGCCGTCGATGATGAGCGTGCCCGCGAACCGCCGCGTCTCGCGGAAGTGATGGTGGTGGTCCCGCCCGCGACCGTGATCATGCCCGCCGCGATTCCATCCCTCGCGCCCGCCGCTCCATCGATCGCGCCCGCGATCACAGGACTCCTGCGAGCCGAGCGCCGGCATTCCCGCGGCAAGCACACCCGCTACGCATGCAACGAGCATCACCCATCCGCGCCCCATCCGCCTCGCGCCGCGCGCACCGATATCGTGGTCCAAGGACATCGCACGACCTCCTCTGGGTCAACGCCGGACAGCCGGACAGCCGCGCCGAAGCCCCACGCGGGGCCTCCGCCGGTCCGCATTCACCCGGCTCATGGGTCGGCCGCGGGTGTTCCCGGATTCCCGCGGCCAAGTCAGACGAATCGTGCCGTTCCCGCCTGCCGCGTGACACACCCGCAGGGCTGAAAACGCAGCGAAAAATCCCGGGAAATGCGTGTCACGTCCGGCCAGCCAGCGTCATGATGATGGTGGACGCCGCCGGTGCCCCGCCAAGGCACGCGGCTCGGGGCGACAGGAGGTCCGCCGGTGAACCAGGAACTCCAGAGGCCGGCTGATCAGAAGGGTTCGCTCACCTTCGCCGCGCGGCAGACCTTCGTCCGCCCCATGCAGCGCGTCATCACCGCCATGATCAACGACTACCACCAGGCAGTCGCGGACAAGGACACGTCCGCCCAGGCGCGCCTGCGCAAGGCCATTCTCGCCAAGCTGGACGAGTTCGATGCGACGGGCGGCGACGGCCATCAATACCCCGACTGGATCAGGCCGGTCATGCGCGCCAATGCGCACGGCGCCTTCGGAGAGCTGGAGAAGGCCGTGGAATACGAGCTGGAGGGCGCCCGCCATGCGCAGATCGACATGCACAAGGCGATTTCCGCGAACAATCTCTCCGATCACTACCGCCGCCTCGGCCGCATGCAAGACGCCGTGCGAGAGGCCGAGCGGGCGTTCGAACTCTGGCCCGAGAACGACGGCATCATCGTGAACCTCGCGCTCGCCCTCTACAAGGCGGGCCGCCGCGAAGATGCCGGAAGGATCATCGACAGGCTTTCTCGGATCTCCGACCTCAACGACCCACGAAACATCCTGGCCGCGCATCTCCGATTCGAACAGGAGATGAACGAGATGCGCGATCTGCCCGAAGTCCGCGCCCTCCTGGAACGCGTCGAGAACGCTCGGCGGGCCGGAAACGATGCCTGATGGCGGCGAACACCCTGCGAACACGAGTTTCGGGAATAGACCCGGACTTTCGGAAGCAGATTGAAGGGAACCTCACCGGCTCGGAGAGCCGTACACCAGACCAAAGAGAGGATGGCGGCCATGAAGGTCGTCGGTTCAACAGGCAAGGCGGACGTCTCCCCTCAGCGGGTCGAGAGCGAACCTCAAGCCGTTTTCGACCTCGCCATGAACGCGGTGCTTGCCGCCGGGTACCATTTCGCGGAGCGCTACCGTCTCATGCACCGGCGCGATGATGTCGTCTCCGAACTTCGCTGCCGGATCGTCGCCATAATCCAGGCTCGCAAGCCCCCGTTCGATCCTGCTGAAAACCCGGCACAAGCGACCGACGACGAGCTTCGCCGCCGCATCGTCAACTACGTCTACGGCGTCGCGCACAACGTCATACGCGAGATGGCGCGCGAAGAGAAGCGCCGTGCCCGCGAAGTGGACGTGAATGATCGCGCGGGGATCGCCATGGGGCTGGCCATCACCGAGCCGGATCCATCCGTCCGCGCCGAGTTGAACGAAACGGTGCGGATGTCCCTGGAAAGATTCCGTCTCCTCTCGGCCGAGATGCGCGAAACGCTTGTCGCCGAAGAGGTTCGCCAGCATGGGTACGGGGATGAAGCCGTTGAAGAACTGTGCGGGGTGTGTGAAGTTTCCATCGAGAGGGTGCGCGACATGATTCAGCAGCGCGACAACGGGATGATCAGCGGAGCGGCTTGGCGTCAACGGGTTCACCGCCTGCGCGAACGGGCCAGAGAAGCCCTGGGTGACCTGCACCCGACGATCGCCGGTATCGGCGTGCTCGCCTTCGGCGCCGCGGTCGCCGCGTGGAGCGGCGCTGTCGCATCGACCGAAGGCCCCGCGACGAAACTCATGGGGCCGCCGGCTCCTTGGCACGTGGTCCAGTCCCCGGCGGAGCGCGATGCCGAGGAAGCATGGTCGTTCGCCCGATCGCTGCTGATCGCCAGCACCCAGAACGGCAAGCCCAAGAAGAACTGAGCAGAGTCAGCTCGCCCGGCTCGACCGCCCTGCTTACGGCATCCTCTTCTCGACCTTGATCAGGTGATACCCGAACTGCGTTTTCACCGGGGCGGACACCTCGCCGACGGGCAGGTTGCCGAAAACCACCCTGTCGAACTCCGGCACCATGTCCCCCTTGCTGAACTCGCCGAGGCTGCCGCCGCCCTTCCCGGAGGGACACTTCGAATGCTGCTTGGCCAGCGCTCCGAAATCCGCGCCTGCTTCGATCTCTTTCTTCAGCTCCAGCGCCTTGGCTTCGGTCGCAACCAGAATGTGACGGGCGCTTGCACGCGGCATGGCTGTTTTCTCCTTCTGCCGTGACAACCCTCATGACCGCGCGCGGCGGCCCGGACTCCCCCATATTCTATCAACGCGAGTCGTGCCTCCGGGGAGGCTCATTTCCCCGCCCAGGAGTACGCCCATGCATGTCAATCACCGTCGCGGAGGCGCCGGCATCTTCCTGCTTCTGCTCTTGCTCGGGGTCGGCCTTGCGCTCTGGCTCTACTTCGGCAACGCCGGCGGCGGCAGCTACGCACAGAAGGTCGTTGAGACCAAGAAGCAGGGCGAACAGCTCAACATGACGCTCAGCACGCGCCAGTTCGGCCTCCTCATCGCACAGTACCGCGAAGCCAACGGCAAGCTCCCCGCGACCATCGAGGATCTCGAGATTGCTCCGGGCACATTCACCGATGCATGGGACAATCCGATCACCTTCAGGGTCAAGTCCGGCAGGGGAGGCCCCGACACCATCATCGAGTATCGCAGCGCCGGCCCGGACAAGGAAGAAGGCACCGAGGATGACATCGTGCAGGAAGAGGGGCTTCCCTACTGACCGCGCACGATCCACCACACCCATGCCGCCGCGTGCAGCACGACGATCCCCCAGAACTTGACCTGGTACGACAACTTCCTGTTCTTGTGACGCAGCACTCGCTGCGCCGCAATCGCTCCCGGCCAGCCGCCCGCCAGCTCCAGCAGGTGCAGCGTCGCCTCCGGCGTTCGCTTCCCGCCGCGTGCCGCCGCACGTTTGTCCAGCGCGTACACCGTGAAGGTTATTCCGCTCACGATCATGTAAACGCACAGCAACGCTGCGGGCATCGTCTGCACCGAACTCCTTTCAGCGACGACTTCACACACCCGCTGGCCCGCCCGGCCAGAGCCAGGCGAACGTCCCCGCCGTGAGCAAGCCGTACACGATCCCGTCCGCCAGTTCGGCCACCACCGCGTTCGCCGGCTTGTTGAACCACACGGCATTCGGAAGAGATGCCGCCGTGTACGCCAGCACCGCCGCCACACCCACGATCCGGAACACGGCGAGGTACGCAGCACCCGGCTCGAGCGCGTGATCCGCAAGGTACGCCACCATCGTCCCGATCACGAGGTAGATCAGGAACGACAGCACCATCTTCTTGCCCATGCCGCCGCAGCCCGGCCAGATGCAGAGCAGCCCCATCGGGCCTTCCTTCCACTTCTTCTGAAACTCTTCGCTCTTGGCGTCGCCGTGCGAACAGTACGGAAAGCCGTAGTTGCCCGGCGGAATTGCCAGAGGCCTGATCGCGGCCAAGAAGGCGCTCTCGTCGGGAAGTCGCTTCCAGTCATGCTTGTGATGGGGCAGGGCCGTCCACGCAATCGCCGCCGCGATCCACACGAGAACCGCCGACAGAACGATCGGCAGCCACAGGTGACTCAGGAACTCCATCGCCGGCTCCTTTCGAAGAAGAAACGCAGGTGGATCCTATCGGTTCTGCGACTGCGGCGGAATGAACCAACGAACTTCTCCTTCCCTGCTCCGGTACACTCCCGCTCATGCGGATCGATATAGACGCCGACATCACGCGAGCTTCAACTCTGCCGGGCTGGGCGTACCGGGACCCCAGGGTGTTTGAAGCGGCGCGGGATCGCATCTTCGCCCGCTCCTGGCAGTTTCTCGGCGACCTCACGACGATGGTCCGCACGCCCGGCGCGGTTTGGCCGCTGACGCTCCTGCAGGGCTGCCTCGACGAGCCGATCGTCGTCACGCGCGACATGGACGATCGCACGCATGTCCTGAGCAACGTCTGCACGCATCGCGGCACGATCGTCTGTGAACATGCAGGCACCGAGCGCCACCTTCGCTGCCGCTACCACGGCCGGCGCTTCGGCCTTGACGGCCGCTTTCAGCACATGCCCGAGTTCGAGGACGTCCGGGGGTTTCCGACCGGCGCCGACGACCTCGCGAGCATCCCCAGCGGAACCTTCGGCCCATTCCTTTTCGCGAGCTTGCGTCCAGCTTGCGAGTTGGATGCGCTGATCGGCCCCATGCGGTCGCGCCTCGGATGGCTTCCCCTTCACGAGTTCCGCTTCGATCCTGCACGCAGCCGCGACTATCTCGTTCGCGCCAACTGGGCACTCTACTGCGACAACTACCTCGAGGGCTTCCACATTCCCTTCGTGCACAGCGGCCTCAACGAGGTGCTCGATTACGGCAGCTACGTCACGGAGCTGTATCCCCTCGCCAACCTTCAGCTCGGCGTTGCCAAGTCGGGAAGCCCGGGCGCCGATTCCGGTGCCGAAGAAGTCTTCGACCTCCCGCCTTCCAGCCCCGACTACGGCAAACCCATCGCCGCCTACTACTACTGGCTCTTCCCGAACACCATGTTCAACTTCTATCCGTGGGGTCTGTCCGTGAACGTCGTGCGCCCGCTCGGCCCGGACCTCACGCGCGTTTCCTTTCTCAGCTATGTCTGGGACGAGAAGAAGCTCGGCATCGGAGCCGGCGCCGCCCTCGACCGCGTTGAACGGGAGGATGAATCCGTCGTCGAAGCAGTGCAGAAAGGGGTGCGCTCCCGAATCTATGACCGCGGCCGGTACTCGCCGTCACGCGAGCAGGGAGTCCACCACTTTCACCGCCTGTTCGCGGAACACCTCGGAGAGTTCTGATCGCCGCGCACGCTCACCGTGCACGGCGATCTCGCCCGTTCTTCGCAGTTGCAGGCCTGCAGCCGGCCCGATTACCCGCACGGCTCTCCGAACACCGACAGCACGATGTTGAGGTCCGTCGAATCCGTGTCACCGTCATCGTCGGCGTCGCCGGCACAATCGCCGGGAAGTCCCTCGCAGCCGAAGTCCGACAGCAGCACATTGAGATCCGTGGAATCAACATCAAAGTCGCCGTCGAGATCGCCCGTGCAGCCGGGCGGCGCTTCGCAGAGGTCCGCCGTGCCGTTGCCGTTGCCGTCGAAGCAGTTGGAACCGATGCCGCCCCAAGTGCCGCCCGCGGTCCCGCAATCCGCCTCGGTCAGCAGCAGGCAGAAGCCCGTCGCGAAGCAGCAGCCGCCCTGCGGCAGCGGACAGTTCACGGTCCCGCACGTGGTCTCGTGACCCTGGAACACGCCGCCCTGTGACTCGCATGTCTCAGGACTCACGTTGCCGACGCAGGACCCGTTCGGAAGGCAACACGCCCCGATCGGGAAGCACACGATCGTGCCGCAGTTCGTTCCATTGCCCTTGTAGATTCCGCCCGCTGCTTGGCAGTTTGCCTGCGACAGATTCAGGCACCCGCCGGTGGCCTGGAAGCAGCAGGCGCCCGTCGGCTGCGGGCAGTTCACTTGGCCGCAGAGCGTGCCGTCGCCCTGGTACGTGCCGCCGCTCGCCGTGCAGTCATTCTGTGACAGCACCTGGCATGTGCCGGTCGGCAGGCAGCATGCGCCGACCGCCGGCACGCAGTTCACCGAAGACCACGTCATCCGCATCACCCAGTCGCCCGAAGGCCGGCAGAAGATGGGCAGGCTTGAGAATCGGGTAAAGCCCGGCGGGCACCCGAAAGCGCCGCAGTTGATGGCGCCCAGCCAGTTGTGGGTCGGCTGGGCTAAGCCAGATACATCGGTGCAGGGGAACGCGTTGCAGCACGTCGGGGGAGACTGCGTGCAGGGATTCGCCGGCTCCTGATGGTGGTCATCGATGCGGAACCCGAACGACACCGTATTCGTTCCGCTGTTGTTGTAGACGTAGATCTGCTCCGGGTCCTGCGGATCCACCGAAACCATGATGTTCACGCCCGCGGTTCCGGGGGGAAGGATCGCGTGCGGCAGAATGACCCCATCCGACGAGTATTCCGCCACGATCTGGCCCGTCGCCGGCGTGCCGTCCCACACGATGATCGACCACTGCGTGGTCGTCTGCACCGATGCGTTGCTCGTCGCGAGGATCACCTCCATCAGCTCGACCTTGATCGGAAACGCGGACGCGGACAGCACGTACGAAACCGCCGCGGTCTCCCCTTCCGCGAATCCCGCCTGCACGACGAACGATCCGCCCTGGAAGTTCGCATCCGTGTGCGATGAAACCACCGGCGGGCACGTCCCGCGCTCCAGTTGCACTCCGTCCTCCACCACGCGCCCCAGCGTCGTGAAGTGCAGTCGAGGCACGCCGCCCAGCCCGATGATGTGCTCATCCGTTCCGGCTCCCGGCGGCGGAGTTTCGTCGGACTGGCGTGCCAGTGCACTTCCCGATGCCCACGTCATCAGCCCCAGCGCGCACGATGCAAGCATGCGGCGACTTGAACGCCCGATCACCTTGGATTTGCCCACGGATTCGTTCTCCCTTTTCCTTCCGGTCCCGAACGAGCCGGCACGGCCCGAATCACTCCCTCAAGTCTGCCAGAGAGAAGGCGTACCGCCAATCCCTGATTCGGCACGGACTACTTCCGGGCAGCCGATCCGCCACACGATACGAGTCCGGGCTTGCACCAGTTTCGGGTGATGGCCGGTTGCCCCGGAGGATCGCCAAGCCCCGGCCCCCCGGAGGAGGGCTGTAGAATCGCTGAAACTCCGGACGGGGATGGCGGTTGGGATGTGACGCCAGGATCAACAAACTCGATTCGCGAGGGTCACAAGGTGGGTCAACACCGCAAGGGTGGCAGAAATCGGAACAGACAGGGCAACCGTGCCGGTTCGTCGGCGCCGGCCGATCAGGGCCGAGGCCCTGCGGCTCCACGTCCGGAAACCAGCCCTTCCCGTCGCCCGGCACCGGCTCCCATGCCCCGTGAAGCGACGCCCAGCTCCGCTCCAACCGTCGGCATGTTCAGCTTGGGCCTTCTCTTCGCCCTCTCGGCCGCGACGGCCAGCGGCCTGCTCGCGGCGCAGCATGTCTGGCGCGTCCTGCTGCCCGGCTGCGGTCCGGGGAGCGCCTGCGACAAGGCGGCACAGAGCGTCTTCGGCAAGCTGCCCGGCCTCAACTGGCCCGTCTCGTTTCTGGGTCTGGCCTTCTTCGTCGCGATGGCGGCCGCCTGGATCGCCGTCTTTCTGAGGCGGTCAGGCGTGCCGGCGACCATGCGCTGGATGACGCGGCTGGGCGCCGCGGTATCGCTCTTCTATGTCGGTGTGATGATCGCCAACTCGGCTGACTACCTCTGCAAGTACTGCATCGCTTCGCACATCGCCAACTTTCTCTTCGCCGGTGTCGTGGAGTTTGCGGGAAGGTCGCGCGATCCCGCTGCAGCGCGGAGCTTGCGCCCCGCTGCCGTGGCCGCGGCGACGTTCGCCCTGATGAGCGCGGCCCTCGGCGTGGCGGACTTCGGCGTGCGCTCGTCGGCCACGGAAAAGGCCGAGGCGCAGCTGAAGGACTCGACCGCGCAGATGGCCCGGCAGCAGGGCAGTGCCGCTCCCGCTCCCGCCGTGGAAGGCTCCGTGGCCGGCCCGGCACCCGCGCCCGCTGCAGTTGACTACTCCAGGAAAGTGTTCACCGGAAGACATCGGCGCGGCCCGGAGCAGGCCGCGGTGCGCATCGTGATCTTCATGGACTATCAGTGCGGCGATTGCCGCAGGAAGGAAGCGGAGATCGAGGCCGTTCTCAAGGCGCATCCCAACGTCTCGTTCTCGCCCATGTTCTTCCCCATGAATGCCGACTGCAATCCGCTCGTCCCCGAGTTCGACAAGCGGCACATGAACGCCTGCTGGGCGGCGCGCGCCGCTGAAGCCGCTTCCATCCTTCACGGCGAGGAAGGTTTCTGGAAGATGCACGACTGGCTCATCGCCAAGGGCGGCTCGTTTACCGACGCCGAGCTTGCCGAGGGCCTGGCCCAGCTCGGTTTCGAGTACACCAGGTTCGTTCAGGTCATGCAGTCGCCCCAGACACTGGAGCGAATCCGGGAGGACGTAGCGTTCGCGGAGGCCGTCGGCCTCCAGCAGACGCCGATGATCTTCGTCAACGGCGTCGAACTCAGAGGCTGGAGCGCGGAAGACGCCGTGGGCCGCGCCGTGCGATTCCTGCTGGGGCAGAACCCGCCCCCGTCGATCGCCGGACCGGAAGTCGACCGTCCCCCGCTCGCGAACGAGAAGTTCATGGAGGACTGGCGGCGTGCGCGCGTCTTCATCCCGCCGGGCGCCGGCCGCTGGGCTCGTGGTCCGGACAACGCCCGCATCGAGATCGTCCTTTACGGCGACCTCCATCAGGACCTGACCATGGTCGCCTACGCCGAGCTGCAGAAGTTCATGGCCGGTCGAAACGATGTGCGCTTCGTCTTCAGGCATTTTCCTCTGCATGAAGAGTGCAACATCTTCGCCGAGCTGTACAAGGACGTGCTCTCCTGCACCGCAGCCCGCGCGCTGGAGGCAGCCGGAGCGATCCGGGGCGCCGAAGGATTCTGGACCTTCTTCGATCGCACCATCGCGAATCAAGCCAGCGTGAGCGATCAGTTCTACAACGCACTGGCGCTCGAAATGGGCATCCCCCTCGAGCAGTTCGTGCTTCGTACCCAGCCGAAGAACCAGGAGACCATGGCGCTCATTCACAGCGACTGTGAAACCCTCGCCGGTTTCGGCCTCAGGGGCGCCCCGTACATCTTCGTCCAGGGCAAGCTCGTCGCAAACTGGCGCACGCCCAGCGGCTACCTGCTCATTCACGACGTGCTCAGGGAAGCCGACGCGCAGGCGCCCAGATGACCTCTGCTGTGCTCGCCTTTCACGGCGCCGGCGGCAAAACGCTCACTGCCACCAGCGTCAACCGATCCGGCTGATCGCGCGACCCGGGTCCGATCGCGATCAGGTGCCGGTGCGGGTCTGCCGTCGCTCGCGGCACATACGCATCCGCCAGGACCGGCGCCGCGGGGGAAGCGACCAGACTTCCATCCTCGCCACGTACCACGCGCTGCTGCACCAATCCCCGCGGCGTCGTAACAAAGGCGATCCAACCGCCAGCAGCGTCATGGCGCCAGCAACCCGCGATCGAGCGCTCCGCAAGCAGAGTTATGCTCGAGTCCTCGGCGCTGAACACGGCCATCCGGCCCGCGCCCGGATGAAAAAAGAGCAATCCGGGCGGGTCCGCCGCGACCTCCTCCGCATCGCCCGCCGGCGGCTGCACGCCGATCACCGCCTGGTAGGCGCCCACCGGATCCGCCGAATCGACCAGCCGTCGGCGCGCAAGCACCGGCCCGGGAGCAGGCGTGAGATCACTCTCGCCCAGAGTGATTCGTTGCGCGACGACGTCCAGGCCGTCCTGCCCAGCCGCGAAGTAGTACACGCACGACCCGCCGGACGCCAGACATGGCGCCAGCAGCGAGGCGTTCTCTTCAACGATGTCCGCTCCCGCGCCCGTCGTTCCGATACCGATTGCCAGCGAGAAGCCCGACGCATCCGCCGTGCGGCGCGACCACGCGCGCAGGCTGCCCCGGGCGTCGAAGCAGAGCGACGTACAGACCGCGAAGTCATCACCGATGACTTCCGTCTCGCCGTCGGACCATCGCGCCAGCGCAAGCGCGCGGGTTCCGTCGCCGCGCGGCAGCTCCACAACGAAGTGCGTCGGCCCGGCCCATCGGCCCAGCAGCACCGGCGATCCGGGACCGTCCGGCGGGCGCACGCGCGCGTGCTTGCGGGCCTGCCTGCCTTCGATCGACCAGATTTCCACGCCCGAGGCCGCGGGCCTCTTCTGTTCGGGCAGCGCCAGCAGCGTCTCCCAGCTCGGCGCGTCGCCGACCTGCGTCGCGACGAAGCGGGCATCCGGCGACACGATGGGAAGCACCTGACCGTCGAAGGGCACGGCTCCCAGCGGCTCCACCGCCACGCGCACGGCCGTATTGACGATCGTCGCCTCGCGTGCCGGCGCGGCGACCGGGGCGAGCGGCGGCGACCGGTCGGAAGTCGAGCGCGCCGTGGTGAACGGGCCGCGCCGACTTGTTGTGGTCGTCTCCGTGATACAGCCCGCCAGCGCGAGCAGCCCGGCGCATGCCGCTGCCGTTCGAATCGACTCCAAGCGACCCCGCCTCGCCGCCGCCGACCTCACGCGCCGACCCCCGGCAGCCCTTCATCGCGTCGAGGCGCCGCGGCCGGATTCTGATCCGGCGCCGCCGGGGCTTCCGCGGGCGGCGCACCGGACTCCGGTGCGCCGGCTTCGCTTCCTTCGTCCGGCCCGACCTCCACGGCTCCGCCGGCCGTGTTCGTGTCGGGGCCGAGCGTGTTCTGCAGCTCGGACCCCAGCTCCTGCCTCAAGGTTCCCAGCCGCGTGCGATAGGGCTGGTTGACCTCGTTCATGCGCGTTTCGTTGTCCACCACGAGCGGAGTGATGAAGGCGACCAGCTCCGTGTTGACAATGGACTTCTCCATGGACGTGAACAGCGCACCGATCAGCGGGATGTCGCCCAGCAGCGGTACCTTGCGCTTCACTTCGGATTCCTCGGACCGCAGGATGCCCGAGATCACGATCGTCTGACCGTCCTTGACGATGAGCTGCGTCGTGGTCTCGCGCCGATCGACGATGAACTGATTGTTGATCGTCTGGCCGGGCTGAATGGATGAGAGTTCGAGATTGACGCGCAGATCCACGTCGCGGTTGACGGTGATGCGCGGCCGAACGCGGAGCTGAATGCCCACGGCGCGGTAGTCGGTGGACTGCGTCAGCCCTCCCTGATCGGTCGTCTGTGATTCCGTGACGAACGGAATATCCTGGCCGTCGAAGAACTCCGCCTCCTGATTGTCGGACGTGAAGATGCGCGGCTCGGACAGGATGTTGACCGTCGATTTCTCGTTCAGAAGCTGCAGAAGCACGTTCAGGTCCGCGTTCACATCCAGCACCGACGTATCAAACAGGTTCCCGAGGAAGTCGTTCTCCTGCGCCGTCGTGGTTGTGCCGACCGAAACTGCATTGTCGGGGTTGGTCGGAATGATCGTGCTGTTGGACCACCGCAGGCCCAGCGCCGTCGCATCCTCGCCGGAAATCTCCGCGACAATCGCCGAAATGAGCACCTGCCGCCCCGGCTTGTCGATCTGCGAGATCATCTCGATGATCGCGGATCGATACTCAGGCGGCGCCAGAACCATCACCGCGTTCTGCCTCCACACCGGCACCACCCTGATCTTCCCCACCAGGTTCGATGCCCCGCGATTGTCGGTCGGCGGTCGAGAGCGCTGCCACCAGAAGGAAATCTGCTGGGGCTGATCCCCCGAATCCCCCTCCTGGCTTTCATCGGCATCCTGCGCGAACGGACTGGCGGACGACGTGGTATCGCTCAATCCCGATTCCGAGCGCGTCACCTGCGCCAGCGTCCCCTCCAGCGCCAGCAGAGAGTTGATCTGCTCCGCGAGGTCCTCCGAGTTCGCGTGCTTCAGCTCGATCACTTCGGGCAACCCGGCGGTCTGCGGCTGATCCAGACCTTCGATGATCTGATCGATCACGAACAGGTTGTCCGGGCTCTTGGCAACGACCACGAGTCGGCCCGCTTCGGGAATCGCCTCGAAGGAGAACTGCCCCGCCAGCCGTCCCACGCCCTGCGATGACTGCGTGCCGCCCTGACTGCTCGTCGTCGCGCTGCCGAACAGCCCCTCCAGCAGATCGCGCACCTTGATCGGGTCCGAGTTCTTCAGGTCGTAGATCTTCGGAAGCACCGCTTCATCCGGCAGGGGCCTGTCCCACATGCCGTTGATCAACTCGCGAATCTGATCGAGCACCTGCGGCTCGGCGAGCACGGTCACGGAGTTCTGCTGCTTGTTGGCCGTGACGCGCAGGTTTTCCGAAGTGGACCCGCCCGTCGCGCCGCCCTGCCCCTGCTGTCCCTGCGGACCGCCGCCTCCGCCCCCCTGCTGATTCCCGCGCTGCCGGCCGCCCTGCTGGGCGCCTCCCTGCGGGCCGCCCATGAACGCGGCAAACGGGTTGCGCTGCTGGTTGCCCTGCTGCGCCTGGTTGCGATTCTCCTCGTAGAGATCCTTGATGTTCTGCGCGATCTGCTCCGCATCGGCATAGCGCAGCCGGAATGTCTCGGTCGAAAGCGCCGCCGCGTTCGGCGCATCCAGCGCCTCGACCAGCCGCTCCATCCGCTGCAGCAGCGCGATGTTCCCCAGCACGACGACCTGGTTCGAGTCCTCATCCACCGTGATCTTGGCGTAATCCGGCAGCGCGTCCGAATCGTCCAGAATCTCCCCGATGTTGGCCGCATCAGCATTGTTCAGCCGGAACACCTTCTCGGCGATCGTCCCGTAGTCCGTCCTTGATGCAACCCGCGTCTCCGGCCCGATCACAGGCACATCCTGCTTGACGATCTCCGCGATGTCCCGGAGCGTGATCAGCTCCGGGGTCTCCACCACCGCAATACCGTTCTGCTGCAGCGCCAGAAACACCAGATCGAGCGCCTGCCGCTGCGGCAAGGGCTTGTCGTTGATGATCGTGATCCGGCGCGTCAGCACGTCCTGCTGCGGGAGCACGACCTTCCCGGTGGACTCCACGATGAAGGGAATCACCCGCTCGAGCGTGACATTCTTGAACGCCAGCGTCGTCGTCTGACCGTTTGTGATGCGCCGTCCAAGCTCGTCGCGTTCCTCCGAAAGCGCCGGCGCTTCCATCGCTTCCGGCTCGGGTTCGGCACCGCGCGCCGGTTCGGCCGCCGCGCCGGGTTCGGTCGCCTGCGGCTCCTCGCCAGCACCCGGCGCGCCGCCTTCGCCCTGCTCCTCGGGTTGCTCCTCGGGCACGGGCTGCGTCTGCTCCTGGTTCGTTTCGGGCGCCGGCTGCGGCTGCTCTTCGGGATCTGCCGGCTGTTCCTGCCGGGCGCCGGCGAGCAGGGCCGCGGCCCCGAGCGCGGCGACACCCACAAGGATCGCGGCGGAACGGGCCAGACGCGGATGACCGATCTGTTCATTGAGGTTCATGGCGGGAATCCGTCCTTACTTGTCCGTCGGAGGCGGCTGCGCCGGCTTCTCCAGAAACTCGCTCGTCGTTCGTTCAAACAAGGTGACGTCGAACTCGACGCCGTTCCACTCCAGCCGAGCTGTCCAAGGGGGCGATGTGGACACGACGCGCAACCCGCGCTCCGCTCGGCCGCCCTCCGCGAGAACCCGCCCGTCTTCGAACCACACGGACCCGCCCAGCATCGCGATGATTGCAGGGCCTCCGTAGCGCGACGGCGGCGGCGGCGGACGATCCGGCGTCTCCTCCGGCGGAGGCGGCGGTGGGGGCGCGGGCGGCGCCGGAATCAGAAACATCGCCCGCCCCTCGAGCTGACGCACCTGCTTCGCGGTGGACTCCTGGAACGCGGCCAGCCACTTGTCCTGATCTTCCGCGCTTGCCGAAGATTCCACGCCCGACGCCAGCGCCGCGCCCGCAACGGCGCTCAGCCCCTGGATCAGCAGCCACACGACTGCCGCAAGACCGGCCAGCGCCAGCCACCCGTGCAGCGCGAGCGACGCGCCGAGCCTTCGCCAGTATTCCGCTGCCGAGCGAGGCCGGTTCATCGAGCGCTCTCCTTCCTGGAGATGACCCAGACTTCGGGAATGATCGTCGCCTGCACCATCCTGCCTCCGCCGTCGCGCGATGCGACGCGGCGGATCTGCACCTGGCTGACCGCGGTCACCTCCGGTGAACTCTCCAGATCCGCGATCACGCCCATCACCGCTTCCGGAGACGCTTCGGGAATCTGCAGCTCCACCATCAGGCGACTGACCTCGAGCTGCGCCTCGGGGTTCTCGGCGAGCACATCAAAGAGCGCTCCCCGGCCCAGCGCCACCGCGCGGCGTGTCCGGATCGTCCAGTCGCTCGTGACCCCGCGCCCGCGAAGAATGTCGTCGATGCGGTTCACCAGCGCCGTGGATGATTTGTTCGCGTCACCGGGCGGATGCACCACTCCGAAGCGGCGCACGCCCAGCGCGATGTCTCCTTCCGCCTCCCGGAGCCGTGCTGCCTGCTCGCGGTAGCGCGCCAGCGTGGACGCGACCCCCTCCGCGCGGGCGTTCATCCGATTCGTGGCATCCAGCACCGGTTCGACCACGGCGAAGTAGCCCAGCGTGACCGCGCCGAACGCGATCAGCCATCGAGCCGCACGCGGCAGCCGCGACCACCTGGACGCGATCGTGCTCATGAGCCACCTCCCCCGCCCGTGCCGGACGAACCCTGAGCACCGGACGCACCCGCGCCGCCCGCACGCGCCGCACGCGCCCGCTCGCGCAGCTTGTCCGATTCGGCCTTGAGGCGGTCGCGCGTCGCATCGTCGATGTCCGTGCGCCGCCTCGCTCGATCGCGCGCCGTCGCCTCCTTCATCGCCGAAACGTTGTCGAGCTGGGCAATCTGTTCGTCCGTCAGCGGATCCGGAATGGGCACGGGGGCGTTCGCCTGCGCATCCCTCCCACCGCGATCGAACACATCGCGCCGCCCGACCTCCGTGCCCGATCCCGTGCTCCCTGCGGTGCGCGCGCCGCCGGAACCCCCGCCCTCGGTGCCGGGAACCGCGTCGCCGTACAGGCGTTTCACGAGCGTATTCTCCGTGAAATCATCGACTCCCTTGGCAAGGTCCAGCGGACGCGCCACCGTCCCCGACAAGTCGAACTGCACGACGAGATTCGATCCGGCCTCCGATGCGCTCCCCGTCTGCGTGCGATCGATCGACACTCCCGCGAAGACACCCGTGCCCTCGAGAGTCTGCTTGAATCCGGTCACGACATCCAGCTTCTCCGCCCGCCCGCGAATGATGAACTTCTGGCCCGCATCGAACTGCACGGACTCCAGCACGGCGCCCACGGGCAGGCAGCCTGCCACGTCGGCCAGGAGCTTTGTCATCGGCCACCGCCGCCGCGCAAGGTCCTTGTAGAGCGCCGCACGACGGGCAAGGTCCTGCTCGCCCTGGACCCCCAGTTGCCGCTCGACCTCCTCCACCTTCGCCGTCAAGATCGATTCGCGCAGCCACGCCGTCCCCAGCGGGATCAGCAGCGCCAGCACCGCCGCGCATGCGACCACCGACCACGCTCGCGCCGGGTGCGCCAGCCACTTCACCAGGCGATCCACCAGCTGCAGCCGCTCGCGCGGCGGCTGCGCGGCCATCTCGAACAGCGGTCGCGCCAGCGCCCCCGCGGTCAGACATCCCGCGGCGGCGCCGAGCGCCACTCCGTATTCCGCCAGCCACGCGGCTTCCGCCTTCAATCCCTCGCACGCACGAGCCAGGCGCGTTCGCGCCGGAGCATCCACGAGCAGCACCTGCGCGCTCGATCCATCCGGAACCGGCACCTGCCCCGGCTCCGGCTCTACGCCCAGCCGCTCGCGCGTCTCCGCCATCGCGCCCTTGACCGCGCTGAACCACTCCTCGGCCGATCCCCCGTTCTCGCGGAGCGTGCGCACCGTGGACCTCGAGCCGTTCGTCGCGGCCAGCGATATCGATCCTGCCGCTCGATCCGCGTACAGCGCGATGGAGACCGCTTCGCCGTCCCGCCCCGCCGCCGGCGACGACGCGCCGATGCCGCCCACCAACGAAGCCAGCGCGACGATCTCGCTCGTCCATGTCTCGGGGCACTCGCCGGACTCCCCCTCCGGATGCACGGGCGGCTCATCCGCCTCGCCGGCCCAGCCCACCAGAAGCCCCGCACGGCTGCCCGGCGCCGCGGCCGCGTTCAGCAGGCCCCACCCGCGCCGGTGCGCCGCGATGGACTCCGGAAGCTGCGCTTCGGCAAGCAGCTCCAGCGCGCCGAGCACTTCCGCCTCGGCTCCCTCCGGCACTTCGACCAGCTTGCTCACCGTTCGTCCGGGCGGCGCTACGCGCACCAGCCGGTCGGCCCGCGTGCGCTGCAGCGCGGACTTGACGGCGGATGTCTCTCCGAACGGCACCGTCATTGCCTCGACGAGCCGCGTGCGCGTTCCTCCCTGCGCCGCCTCGACGACCACGAGCCGCCACCGTTCGCCCTGCCGGTGCAGCGCCGCGACGCGACGCGCACGGGACGACCGGGCAGACAGACGCCGGGATGTGGGCAGAACGCTCATCGCACGATCATCTCCGAGATCACCACCGGCTGCGCGGTCCGCTCGATCGTCGCGACAATTTCCACTTCGATCCCCGTGTTGATGTCGCGCCCCCGGCTGCTCACCACGTACGCGCTCGAAGTCACATCGATGAACTGCGCGAGCGACGCCAGTGTGTTGCGCGACATCCCGGGAACCTCCAGCAGGTCCATGATGCTCACGAATCCGCTCGGGCGACTGTCTCGCGTCAGGATGATCATGTCCGCAAGCCCGGCGCCCGCGATCGTGCGGAACGGCTCGATGTAGTCCAGCGTCTCCCTCCGGCATGTATTGACGTTCAACCGACCGGGCACCGGGCCGTCCGCGGGGTCGAACAGCGTCGCCTCGTCGAGCAGCTCGGCGATCTCCTCCACCGCCAGCTCCCGGATGCCCGGCGCTTGAATGCCCATGTTCGCGGCCATCGTCCGCAGCGGCACATTGATGAAGTCGATCATGCGGGCGCTGGAGTCCTGCGCGTATGCCGCGATCACCTGCGCCTGGAGCGCGTCGAGAAAATTGAACCGCGCGATGAGCTGCTCCGAGTCGGCCGCCGCGAGATCGAGTCTGGTCTGGCCGCTGCGCGCCAGACCCTCATCCACGCTCTCCGTCGTGATCAGCCCCGACCAGCCCGGCTCAAGGACGCCGTCGGCATCGTCGGGAGGAAAAGTCATGTCCCCGTCATCTTCGTTCGGATCGAGCACGCCGTTGAGGTTCCAGTCCTCACCGCGAACCAGCTCGGGCAGCACGCCCGCGACGAGTTCCAGCTCGCGCAGCGACTTGAACGGCGCGTTCCTCGGCTCGTAGGGCGATGGAAGCTGCGAGTAATAGCCGATCTCGGCGCCGAACTCGTTGGGCGTGTCGTCCGGGTCGATCCAGTCGAGAATGGAGGCCGCGATGTCCTCGGTCATGTACGGAAGTTCCATCAGGTCGGCCTGGGACATGCGATTGATATTCAGCTTCGCGTGCGCATCGGCGGCGCCGATCTTCTCTTCCTCCCCTTCCAGCCGCGTGCAGAGCCAGCGCGCGCCGCCGCCGCCAGTGCCGCGACCGCCTCCCCCCAGAACTCCCCCGGCTACATCCTGCAGATCGAGCATCGTCTGCGTGGCGGAACCGCTGTCCGACTCGATATTGAACGCGACGCGCGCAATCGCCGCCTCCACGCCCGCCCGCGCCGCCCAGTAGGCCCGCACCCGCGCCACGGCCTCGCGCCCCGCCGAGGCCTGACGCAGCGCCGTCCCCTGAAGGCCGATCAGCACCGCCGTGGACACGCCCATCGCAAAGAGCACGATCAGTGTCGCGAAGCCGCGCCTGCGCAGGGCCTCCCCCACGGACCGTCGCCGTCCTTGCGTTTGAACTCGCAGCGGGGGCCTGGTCATTCGCTCCCCTCCCCGTTCTCATCCGATGAGTCCGCCGCTTCAACGGTCACAAACGGGATCGGCACGCGATCAATCGCGACGACCTTCCGCGCCACCGCCTCGCGCGTGCGTCCCGTTCCCGCGCGCGCCAGCGCCGTCACCGTAATCCGCACGGCATGCGGATATCCGTCGCGGTCCGAGTCCCACGAGGGATACCACGATTCTCCGTCAAAACCCTCGATCGAGAGCGCAGCGATCCCATCGGCCACCGCGAACGCCACCCCCCCGCCGTCCACCACCTCGTCCGGGATCGGATCCAGCCGTCTCCACAGCACATTGCCGGGCGGCGCTTCCGTCCGAGTGCCGCTCAGCGCGGCGAACTCCGGCGGGCGCAGCCGCACCTGCACTTCGTACACCCCGCCTTCGTTCTGGTCGGCGTACGAGCGCGCCGGCCGCGAGGCCGAAGCAAAGAGCAGAAGCTCATCGCTCGGATACCGGTCCGTTCCACCGTCGGTGATGCGCAACAAGGCATCGTAGAGGTCGCCGTCACGAATCACATTCTGCACGTCGCGCGCGATCAGCTCCGCCGCGGCCGAGGCCCGCGACATCGCCTCCTGCCGCGCCCGCGACGACGACTGCGCCCGCAACGACTGCGAAATCGCCGAACCGGTGGCCGCCGCCAAGCCCGCGATGATGAAGGCCGCGAGCAGAAGCTCGATGAGCGTGAAGCCGCGTTGACTGGCTCCGCGAGCCTTCATTCCTGGTTCCTCGACGTGGTTTGCTCGGGCTTTCGATCGGGGTCGGGATCATCTCCCAAGCGCGGGGCGATGAGGGTCTCCACGATGATGGAGCGCTCGCCGGTTCCCCCCCCGCCGCCCGCCCCTGCCCTCCAGAACACTTCGGCGCGCACGAGATACGGATCCGATTCGCCTTGCGGCTCGAGCGTCACTTCGTACCGGAAGTCTTCATAGGGCGCCTCGCACGTCCCCTTCAGCTTGAAGACGCTCGGGTAGGCTTCCGGCCCTACGGCGAGCACCTCGTTCAGACGCTCGTCCGCGATCATCGCCGCCACCTGCAGCTGCTCGCCGTGCGACTGCGACGATATCGCCTGACCCGTCAGCCCGATCACGGCCACCAGCCCCACCCCGAGGAGCACGGCGCCCACAACGGCATCCACGATCGCAAAGGCTCTCGCGTTCCTTCGCTTCACCATGTGGAATCCCCCAATCCCAGCGCGTCCAGATCGATGACCCTCCCCATCGCCGGGTCGCCGCCGAAACCCTCCGCGGCATTGAGCACGGAAATCCGCGCTTGAGAGTCCGAGGGCAGAAGCTCGATCAACCATGCCGCCTGCGGCCGGATGCGCGGTTCCGTTCGGAATACCAGGCTCAAGGCCCGGCGCGGCTGGCCCGGCGCCAGCTCCCATCGCCACCGCTTGGGATCCGCCTCCACGCCGTCGAACAGGGCGCCGTGCAGCGACACGCCTTCCAGTACCGCCGCGGGCGCCAGCGGGTCTTCGCCCCACTCCGCATGGCCGTCGCCGCGCCAGTCCCCGCGGACGCGAAGCGCCATGAGGCGGAAGCGCCCATCCTCCGCGGAGTATTCCAGCGACAACCGCTCGCCGCCGAGCAGCTCGCGCTGGGCGATGATCGTGAGCAGTCCGGCGACCGCCGCCACCGACGCCTCAGCCCGTCGCCGATCTCCCGTGACCAGGCGCGGCACCGTCATGCCCGCGACGACTCCCAGCAGCAGGACCACCACGATCACTTCGATGAGCGTGAACCCGCGCGCACTCTCCGCGCCGAAGGATCGCATCCGTGCGGCGGCGTTGATCGGGCTGTGTCGATGCATGCGGTCCCACCTCGAGAACAGGACGCGAATCCCTCGTCTCAGGGCTTGATGATGTCGGCGTTCTCCCCGTCGCCGCCCGGTTTGCCGTCGGCGCCGTAGCTGATCACGTCGAACTCGACCTGCGGGCGCTCGGAGGGCACCTGCAGAATGAACTTGCGGCCCCAGGGATCCGTGAGCGCAGCCTCCGTCTCCACGTACGGCTCCCACGCCGATTCTTCCACTTCTCCCGGCCTCTCCCACAGGATGTCGATCGTCGCGCCTTCCGCCGGTGTGCCGTGGTCCGCCATGTACATGCGCACGGCGCTCACCAGCACCGCCGCGTTCGTCTCGGCCACCTTCGTCTTGGACTGGCCCACGCGACTGATCAGCCGCGGCGCGATCACCGCCGCCAGCACCCCGAGGATCAGCACGATCACGATCACCTCGATCAGCGTGAACCCTCGCCCGGCGCATCGCTTTCTGTCCCCTTGATGCCTCGATGCCTTGATGCCTCGATGCCTTCTTCCCGTATTCATCCGATCGCCTCCTGCATTTCGATGAGCGGCAGCAATATCGCCAGCACCACGAATCCGACGGTGCACGCGAGGAGAATGATCAACACCGGCGGCAGCACCGCCGTGAACAGTTTGACGCTCTGCTCCGTCTTTTCCTCGAACGCGTCGGCCGCCTGGAGCAGCATTTCGTCCAGCTTGCCCGTGCGCTCGCCCATGTTCACGATCTGGATCAGCAGCGGCGGAAAGTATCCGCTCTGCTCCATGGGTTCGGCGATGGTACGCCCGGCGCTCACCTGTTCGCACACGTCGTCGATCGCCGCTTCCATCGCCCGATTGTTCAGCGTGCCCTTGGTCACGCGCAGCGCCGCGAGCACGGGCAGTCCGGCCCCGACGAGCGTCCCGAGCGTTCGCGTGAATCGCGCCACCGCCACGTCGCGCAGCACCCCGCCCAGCACCGGCACTCTCAGCAGCAGCCGGTCGATCTTCAGCCGGGTCGCCGGCTGCGCATACAGCCGCGACAGCGCAAATAGCCCTCCCGCCAGCGCGAGCAGCAGGAACCACCACCAGTCGCCGACGAACCCCGCCACGCTCTGCACCACCCGCGTCGGCAGCGGAAGCTCCCTGAGCTGCCCCGCCACCGCCCCCAGCACGCGCGGCACGATCACCGTGACCACGATCACGATCGCGATCGATATCACAACCGCGATGATGATCGGATACAGCAGCGCCCCCAGCAGCGAACGGCGCAGCTTGACATCCCGATCCTGCAGCTTGGCCGCCTGCCACAGGACTTCGGCGAGCCGTCCGGACACCTCTCCCGCGTGGACCAGACTCACGATCAGCCCCGTAAAGGGCCTGCCGATCCGCTCCAGCGAAGCCGAGAGCGCGTCACCGTGCTCCACGTCGGCGATGACCCGCTCCAGCATCGCGCGCTGCGCGGCCGTTCGCCCCTGCCCCGCGATCGTCCGCAATGCAACCACCAGCGGAAGCCCCGCCTGCACCGCCGTCGCCAGCTCGCGCGTGAACGATGCGGTCTCCACACGCGACATCGGAGAACCCGCACGCAGACTCATCCGCGCACGCACGCCCCCGGCGTGCCCCGCCAGCCCTGCGCCCGCCCCAGTGTCGTCCCCGGTGCCGCGAACCTCCTCGAGTCCGGAAGGCGTCTCGCCGCGCTGCACGAGCATGCGCACCGCGGATGCGCGATCGGGCGCTTCGATCGTGCGCACCGCCGTTGCCAGCCCGCCCTCTCCGTCACGCGCGCCGCCGGAAACCATTCTGTAGCGGAAAGTCGCCATGCCCAGTATCCGCATCGCGAATGCGTCAGACTCCACTCTCGCCGGTGTCCTGCGTCGCCCGCATCACTTCTTCCACCGTCGTCATGCCGCCGCCGGCGCGCGACGCCTTGATCAACCCGTCCCTGCGCATCGTGAGGTGATCCTTCGGCACGAGCCGCAGCAACTGCTGAGCCGAGACGCGCTCGCTGATCGCGCCGCGCATGGCATCCGTGATCTCCAGCATCTCGAAGTACCCGATCCGCCCGCGATACCCGCTCCCGTCGCACTTCTCGCACCCGCTGCCGCGGAAGCACACGCCGTCCTCGAAAAGCTCCAGCTCGCCGGCCGCGAGCCTGTGGCGAACCGCGTCGCTCAGCTTCCCTTCCGTTCGACAGTGTTCGCAGATCCGCCGCCCCAGCCGCTGCGCCAGCACCGCTTCCAGCACGCTGGCCAGCAGGAAGGGTTCCACGCCCATGTCGATCAGCCTGCCCACGGCGCTCGCCGCATCGTTCGTGTGCAGGGTCGAAAACAGCAGGTGACCCGTCAGCGCCGAACGAATCGCGATGTCGGCGGTTTCCCGGTCGCGGATCTCCCCCACCATGATCACATCCGGGTCCTGCCGCAGAATCGAACGCAATCCCGTCGCGAAGGTCAGCCCTCGCTTGGGATTCACCGGGATCTGGTTCACGCCCGAAAGCTCGTACTCCACCGGGTCTTCGATGGTGATGATCTTCTTTTCCGGCGAATACAGCTTCATCAGCGCCGCGTACAGCGTCGTCGTCTTGCCGCTCCCGGTCGGCCCCGTCACCAGCACCATCCCGTGCGGCAGGCCGATGAGCCGGTCCATCACGCGCCGATCCTTCTCGCGCATCCCCAGCGACACCAGGTCCAGACGAATCGACTCCTTGTCGAGAATGCGCATCACCACGCTCTCGCCGTAGATCGTCGGCACCGTCGAAACCCGGATGTCCACCTTTCTCCCCTCGAACCTCAGCGTGATGTGCCCGTCCTGCGGCACGTACCGCTCCGCGATGTTCATCCCCGCCATGATCTTCACGCGGCTCGTGATCGCCGGCTGCAGGTGCTTGGGCGGCGGAGTCTGCTCCACCAGCACGCCGTCGATCCGGTACTTCACTCCCAGCTTTCGCTCGAACGGCTCGATGTGGATGTCGCTCGCGCGCGAACGAATCGCCTCCAGGATGATCAGGTTGACGAGGTTGATGAGCGTCGGCTGCTCCGCCATGCGGTGCAGCTCGTCGGCGTCGATGGCCTCGAGATTGGCGACGAGGTCATCCGCGCTGTCCGATACGCCCTCGCCCAGCCGCGCAGCGAGGTCCGCGGCCGTAGTCCCGTAGGAATCCCGCATCAGCTCCTGGAAAATCTCCGGCGCCAGGTAATACCGGATCACGGGCATGCCGGCGACAACGGAAATCTCATCCGCCGACGCAAAGTCCGACGGGTCCAGCATCGCCACGTGCAGCCGGCCGTTCTCGATCCGGAACGGCACGGCGCGCAGCCGCATCGCCTGCTCCGCCTTGAGCGTCTTGACCGCCGCTTCCTCCGTGATCGGACGCCGTTCGAGCCTCGGATAGCGCCCGTCCGCCGTGCGCGCCGTCGCACTTCCGTTTCCGACAGACTCGCGCGCAGCGCTCGACGCTCCACCCTCGTCCGCCGCTTTCACCGCCGACTTGGATTCAATCGCAGACAGTGCCGCCTCCGTGGCCTCTTGCCCCCCGGACGCGCTTTCCGCGCCGTCCGGACATTCCAACGTTCGGGCGGGGCCTCCGGCATACGCGGCCGGGTCCGCCCCGTTCAGTCCCTTCTCTCGCCTCCGCCCCCTCCTTCACCGGCTCCCACGTTCACGGGCGCGGTGATGACATCCTCCTCAACCGTGACGAATACCGCCGACGCGCCGAACTCCATGCCTTCCGGACGATCCGGACGCTCCCGCCGCGGCGGAAGCTTCGCCTTCTGCTCTTCGCTCAGCAGCGCCAGAACCTTGTCCAGCGTCGAGTTGTCCAGCTCCCGTTTGGCCGAACGCGCCTCCGACACCGGCCCGGCCTCCTCCTCGCCCAGCGAAATCACACGCCCGCCGCCGAGCGAAATCCTCTGCCGCGACCCGTCCGTCTCCGACTCCTCGACGGCTTGCGCCAGCCGCTCGTTCGCCGCCTCCAGCTCCCGACGGTACGCCTCCTCGATGGATGCGATCGCTTCCCGCTGCTCCGCGCTCAGTCCTTCCATGCCGGCAAGCGATTCGAGCACGCGCGACGTATAGGACGGACGGTACACCGTCGGGAAGCTCGCCTCGCGCACGGCGCGATTGAACTCCGCGGCCGCAGCGCCTGTCTCCCCGCCCGGCAGCAGTGACACAATCTGCCGCGCGTACCGACGATTGACGTCCCGCACCTTCTCCGATGCCTCCCGAACCTTCGCCGCGGACTCCTGGAGCTTCGCCGGGTCCGGAAGCCTGCCCGGCCCGGGCGGGCTTCCAGCGAACTCGGCCATTTCCTCTTCCATCAGCTTGTTGCGCTCCGCCAGCACGCGATCGAGGTCCTGCTCGTACTGCTCGAGCAAGGCGGAGATCGCCGCACCGGACTCGCCCTGCAGCGACGGCATGCGCTCCATGATGGCCACGAGGTCAACCGATTCTCCGCTCAGCGTCCCGTACCCGATGGTGCGCTCGCGACGCCGCGTGCGCTCCATCTTTTCCCACCGTGCGTCCTGTTCGGGCGTGAGCAGCAGACGCAGATCGCCGAAGAATGCCTTTTCGATCTCATCCCGCCGAGCCTCGAACCGCTCCATGATCGCCGGCATCGACTCCCCGAACACCTTCATGTCCTGCGATTCCTCGAACTCCGCGCGGACATCCTCCATCCGGTTCTGACGCTCCTCCGCCGCGGCTTTGAACTCCGCCGACATCATGTCGAATAGCTCGCGCACGGTCTGGAGCTGATCCTCCGTCAGCCCAAGGATTTCGCAGTATCGCTTCAGCTCCCTTTCGTTCACCGGGGGGCCGAGTCCATCCGCCAATGGCCCCCCCCGGTTCATCGAGATCATCACCTGCCCCGTGGCGACCGGCGCGGCCACAAGACAAACCCCAGAGATGAAGAGCGCCGCCGCAACTGCCGCCATAACGCCATGCCGTCTCGCCGCCGACATTCGAATCTCCATTCCCGTCGCGTTGGGCTTCGACGCTCCAACGCGGAGCGCGGACCCTGACCGACGCTCAGACGCGCAGAACCCGCCTTGCCGTCGCGCGCCCGCCCCCTATCCACGAGATCACAGCTCCCGCGGACGCTCCTCGCGCTCGCCCATCCGCCGGGTCCGCTCCTCCCGCTGGCCGCCTTCGCGCCAGTTCTGGCTCGGCCGCTCGGGCAGTCTTGCCTGCTGCTCTTCCGTGAGCAATGCGCGGAGCTTCTCCTCCGTCGCCCGGTCCAGCTCCCGGCGGGCTTCTCGACCCTCCCGGGTGGCCTCGTTGCCCCCGCCCGGACCCATGCCCATCATGTCCCGCACGCCGCGGGTCAGCTCGCCTTCCTCGATGGCCGCGGCCATCTTCTCGTTGATCGCGTTCAGCTCGCGCGTGTATGCCTCGCGCATCGCTCGGATCTGTTCCCGCTGCTCGGCTGTGAGGTCCTCGAACCCATCCGTCGCCTCGAACGCCCGCGTCACATACGTCTTGGCGTACACGCGCGGGAAGCTCGCCTCCTTGAACTTCCGATTGAACTCCGCCCTGCTCTCCTCCGGCAGCAGCCCTTCGATCTGACGGGCATATTTCCGGTTGATGTCGCGCAGCTTGATCGCGGCGTCGCGGGCCTTGGCGAAGTTCTCCTCCATCGACTCGAAGTCCTGGTCGCGCCAGTTCTGCATGCCCCGCGCCATGCCCGTCTCGTAGGTCTCGTTCCGTTCGATCAGCGCGCGATCCAGGTCCATCTCATACTGTTCGAGCACCGCGGACAGCGCCGCGGTGGTTTCTTCGCTCAGCTTGCTCTCCTCGATCACCTTGAACAGGTCCACGGTCTCCCCGCTGACGATGCCGCCCTGAGAGAGCGTCCGATCGCGGCGCCGCATCCGCTCCAGCTTCGGCCACAGCGCATCCTGCTCCGGAGTCAGCAGCAGCCGGAAGTCCTCCAGGAAACTGCTCTCGAGCGCCTTCTTCTCCTCGCCCAGTTCCTCGAACCGCGGCATGAGGTCCTGCCAAACGGCCGGGTCGCGCGTCTCCTCGAACTCCTGACGCGCCCCGTCGCGAATCTGCCGCACCTGTTCCGCCAGTGCGCTGAACTCCTGCTGGTAGCTCAGGAGCAGTTCGTTCGCCGCGGCCTTTTGTTCCTCCGTCAGGCTCAGCAGCGCCGCGTACGACTCGATGTCCTTGCTCGACACGTCCGGCTCGGTCAGCCGGCCCATGCCCATCATCATCCCGCCGCCGCGCGGCTGCGCCTCCGCCGGCGTCGTGGACCCGAACAGCAGCGCCACGCCGAGTCCGATCGACATCATCACCCTCATCGAAACCCGACCAAAACCTGACCGCTTGGTATCCACAGTGGGCCTCCTCATGCTTCCGCGAGCAGTCTTCGAGCCGTCCGGAATCGGCGCGCTCGGACCGCCCGTCGCTGGCGCGCCCCAGCAGAACCGGGAATCGCGCTCATTGTTGCAGGAATCCTCACTCAAAGCCAAATTCTGGAAGGTCGGGGACGCGCCGTGCCCCCGCGGCCTAAGAGGTCCCCCGCCCGCCCCCCCTCATTCCTCGAACTCGAGATCCGGCATCGTTTCCTGCTGGAGAGGCGGTCCGGCCTTCTCGATCTGCTCGGGAGTCAGCAGTGATCGCACCCGCTCGATTACCGACTCCTCGAACCGCTGCCGTTCCGCTGTCATCTTCTGGATCGCCATGTAGTCGAACGCCCCCATCATGTCGATCAGACTCGTGATCTCGCGCTTTGCGAACTCCTCCTCCTGCTCCATGATCGCTTCCGCGTCCTTTTTGGCGCGCTCTCGCGACTCGCGGTGATACTGCTTCTTGATCTCGGCGAGCTGCGCTCTTTGCTCCTCGGTCAACCCGGCCTTTTCCGCGCCGGCAAACGCGCGCTCAGCGTTCACCTGGTTCCCCCGCGCAGCCCCCATCATCCACGCGTACCCGAACGCCGTGCGGTAGAACCGATCCTCCATCTTGTCGCGCTGCATCTCCGGAAGCATGGCCCCGATCCGCGCCAGATACCGGACGTTGACGTCCCGCAGCTCCAGCGACTTTTCCCTCGCCTCCCTCATGAACTTCAACCCCAGTTGCATCTGCTCTTCCTGCGAAAGCTCCGAGGCCTCGCTCTCCCGCTCTTCCCACCTCGTGCGCCACTCTTCATGCCATTCCTGCAACGCCTTCATCGCGCGGTCGCTTTCAAGTTCATACTGCTCGAGCACCGGCTCCACGTCCGAAGGCACATCATCGGGCGCAAAAACCTGCTCCGTGATCGCGATCAGGTCCGCACGCGCTCCGCTGGCCGCCCCGATCGACGCAGCCGCTATGGTCTCCCGCCTGCGCATGCGCCGTTCCACGCGCTCCCAGTTCGCCTGCTGCTCTTCACGCAACAGCAGTTGCACGTCTTCAAGCAGTTTCGTGCGCAGCTTCTCAAGATGCTCGTTGTAGAGCTTCTGCTTCTCCTGGTGCTCCTTCTCCTTGTCCGAATCGGACCACCAGTTCGGATTCAGCTTCGTCCATGCCTGGTTCCACTCGTTGAACTTCGCCGATGCATCCCGCAATGCCGCGCTGTAGGTCTCGAAGAGTTCCGTCGCGGCCGACGTTTGCGACTCGTCCAGATCCAGCAGGTGGATCATCGAGTTCAGGTCCACACGCGTCACCCGCCGGCCCCCGCCCCACGGCTCGATGTCGCCCTCTTCTTCAGCCCCAACCTCGAACGCGATCGCCTGTCCGCTCGCAGGCGCGGCCGCCAGACCGTTCACACTCGCGATGACGGCCGCGGCCAGCATCCCGGCCAGATGGTGCATGTCGATCCTCACGGCTTGTCCTCCACGACGCGCGGGCTTCTCCGACGCAAACCGGCATTGTCCCACGGATGCCGCTCATGTCCAGCCCGCCCCGCGCGATTCCGCCTTCGTAACTCGGCGGACGGGGAGGCTCCGTCCCCGACACCGGATACCCTCCTCGCCGTCGCTCCGTGAGCAATGGTACAAGCGCCTCCAACTTCCAAAGCGCAAGCCGCTGACGAGCATTCGATGCTCTCCACATCCCGTTCGTTGAGTGCGCTTCATCCCCCCCCTCTACGCCACCGCGAATCAAGCCCCGCGGAACACAGCAATGGCCCCCCCCCCTGATCCGCGCACCTTCTCCCTGAGGGATTGGGCCGCTACTCTCAGCCCGACCGCTGCACCGCGATCGACCGGCACTGACTGCACGCCCATGCGCCGGTTTCTCCGGGACATGCCGATCACATGCGCGACAGCTCCACTCCACGCTCCCGTGCGGCGTGCATCGCCCGGATCAGAAGGTCTTTCGCCTTCGCGTTCTCCAGCACACGCACCGCCGCTTCCGTCGTACCTCCCTTGCTGGTGACCGATGCGCGCAGTTCCGCCGGGTCCTTCTTCGCGGCATCCATCAGCGCCGCGGAACCGCCGATCACCTCGCGGACGATGCGCGCCGCGGCCTCTCGATCAAAGCCCTGCTCCCTCGCGGCGGCCTCCATCGCTTCAGCAAGCAGGAACACATAGGCCGGCCCGCTGCCCGCGATCGCCGTGAACGCATCCATCATCGATTCATCCACCCGTTCCACGAGCCTTCCGACCGCGCCGAAGATGCACGCCGCCAGCCCCTCGTCCCCGGCGCGTGCGCCCGCGCCGATCGCCAGCGCCGTCGTACTCCTCCCCACGGACGCTCCCAGATTCGGCATCGCCCGGATGACGCGCGCCCACTCCCCCAGCGCCGCGCGAATCCTGGTTGTCGGAGTGCCCGCCAGAATGCTGATCACAATCCGCGAACGCTCTGCCCTTCCTCCCTCGCGCTGGCCGAGTTGCACGGCGACCTCGCCGAGCGATTGAGGCTTGACCGCCAGCAGCACCTGATCGTCCTCCCGAAGCTCGCCGAAGAGCGTCCGCACCTCCGTCTCGCAGCGCACGCCCAGCGTGCGCATCGCGTGGCGACGCTCCGCATCCGGCTCGGCCGCCAACCACTGCTCCGCCCGCATCACGCCCGCTGCCAGCGTCCCTTCCACGATCGCGCGCCCCATGGCCCCCGCCCCCACGAGGAGCACACGCTCGGTACCCAAGGGCCTGTCTGTCCCCGCTGCGTTCGTCATTCGTCGTCCCGTGGACCAGCGTAAACTACCGCCACCTCTCGCTCGGGAAATCCGGCATGTCCACCCTCGCCAACCTGGACTTCGAAAAAGCGCTTCTGGAGCTTGAAGCGAAGATCCGCGAAGCCGAAGCCGCCGGCCCCGCCGCCGACTCCGAGGACGCCGCGCAGTTGGCCGAGCTGAAGAAGACCTATCAGGCCACGCTCCGGCGCATCTACTCCAACCTCACTCCGTGGGAGACCGTCCGCGTCGCCCGCCACCCCAAGCGCCCCCAGTTCCGCGACTACATCCGCATGATCTGCAAGGACTTCTGCGAACTGCACGGCGACCGCCGATTCGGCGACGACCCCGCGATCGTCACGGGCTTCGCCCGCATCGGGTCCGTCAAGTGCCTCGTGGCTGGCCATCACAAGGGGCGCGACACTCAGGAGCGGCTGGACTGCCACTTCGGCTGCGCTCATCCCGAAGGCTACCGCAAGGCCCTGCTCAAGATGCAGCTCGCCGAAAAGTTCGGGCTTCCCATCGTCACCTTCGTGGATACCCCCGGCGCGTACCCTGGGCTGGGCGCAGAGCAGCGCGGTCAGGCCGAGGCCATCGCGGTCAACCTGCGCGAGATGGCCCGCCTCAAAACGCCGATCCTCAGCGTCGTCATCGGCGAGGGCGGCTCCGGCGGCGCGCTGGGCATCGCCGTCGCCGACCGCGTCGCCATGCTGGAGCATGCCTGGTACTCGGTCATCTCCCCCGAAGGCTGCGCCGCGATTCTCTGGAAAACCGCGAACGAACCGAACAACTCCGCAGCCGCCGAGGCCCTTTGCCTCACCGCCAAAGACAACAAGCGCCTCGGAATCATCGATGACATCATCCGCGAACCCGTCGGCGGCGCTCACCGCAATCCCGAAAAGACCGCGGCCAACATCGAAAAGTGGATCATCGAGAACCTCCGCGAACTGATGCGCCGCAAGCCCGCCTCGCTCCCCGCCCATCGCTATGAACGCTTCCGTGCGCTTGGCAGGTTCAACGAAGCTCCAGATACCCAGGACGCGTAGAACGGTCCCCCTGCCGTTGACGGGCGCATCGCTCCCTCCTACACTCTCCCCTTCACGAAACGCACGCGATTTCGTAAGTGCTTGCGGCACAAAGACTTATACAGAGTCGCCGCCCAGCGACGCCGATCGGAGCGACCTGCGTGGCAAAGAAATCCGAGCTTGCCAAGCCCGCCAGGAAGTCCGCCACCCCGCCGAAGAAGAAGCCGACTGTCGCTTCCACTCCTGCCAAAGCGCCCGCATCCAAGACGGCGAAAGTACCCGTCAAAGATGCCAAGGTGAAGGACTCCAAGGCCAAGCCGCCCGTTCCTGTCAAGAAGGCGGCGGAAGCCAAGGCTGAAGGCAAGACCGGAAAACAAGCTCCTGCGCCCGTGCCCCCTGCACCCGCCGACGCGGCCTCCCGCACCAAGCCCGGAACGGGAAAGTCCGCTCCCGCCGCCACCGCCGCAAAGGGCGGTGCGCCCGACGCCCGTGCCGCGGCCGGCGCCAAACCCGCTTCCAAGCCGCCCGCCAAGCCCGGAAGCAAGGTTCCTTCTCCTGCCGCCTCCGGCAAGAAGGGCGCAGAGGCTCAAGCAGCTTCTCCGGAAGGCGAGACTCCGAACCGGCGGTTCCGCACCGAGAACTTCAAGGATGAGCAGGCCGCCGCCATGAAGCTCCTTGCCGCCGCGGGCCTCACTTCGATCCGTGCCTCGCAGCATCACGAGGACTTCGCGGACCTCGAATCGCGCCAGTTGACCAAGTCGCCCTTCTCGAAAAAGGAGCTGAAGGAGTTCCGCGAGATTCTGCTCGCCAAGCGGAGCGAGCTGGCGGGAGACATCGAATCCGTCGAGACCGAAGCCCTTCGCGGGGACGGAAGCGGCTCGTTGAGCCATCTTCCTCAGCACATGGCCGATCAAGGGACGGATACGTTCGATCAGGCGCTCGCGCTGGACATCGCCGCCACGCAGCGGACCCTGCTCCGCGAGATTGACGCCGCGTTGGCTCGCATCGATGAAGGCACGTATGGAATCTGCGAGCGGCTCGGCATCGCGATCGATCCCGAGCGGCTCAGGAACACACCGTGGGTTCGCTTCTCCATCGAGGCCGCCAAACGCCTTGAACGAGCTTCAAACGTCAACTGATTCCGCTTTTGCCGGCGGCAGCACGGTTTCCATCGACCCGCGGCGCACGCACGCGCACGCCTCCCATGCCCGGCGGACCGGCGGCTCCTTTCGGGCTTGGGCCATTCTGCTCATCACCGCCGCGCTCGGCCTCGCCGCCGACCTCGTTTCCAAGACGCTCGCCTTCCGCTTCATCGGCCCGGCGCCCGTCACAGTGCGGCGCGACGACGTACTCCTGCAGATGCAGCAGGATCCCGCGTCGCTCATGCTGCTGATCCCCCCTGAGGCCCAGCGACCCGTGACCGTCATCCCGCATGTCCTCGATCTTCAACTGGTTCTGAACGCCGGCGCTGTCTTCGGCGCCGGACAGGGCAAGCGCTGGGTTTTCATAGGCTTCACGGTCGTCATCCTCATCTTCGCTGTAGCCGCGATCTTTCCGCGCTGGACCAGCCGGCGCGATCACATCTCGCATGTCGCGATCGGCCTCATCGTCTCGGGAGGGCTGGGCAATCTCTACGACCGCCTGCGCTTCGCCTGCGTCCGCGACTTCCTGCATCCCCTGCCCACGGCGCAGCTCCCCTTCGGCCTGAAATGGCCCAACGGCTCCACCGCCCTGTGGCCGTACGTCTCGAACGTGGCCGATGCGCTGCTTCTCATCGGCATCGGAATCCTCATGCTCCGGCTCTGGCGCACCGACCCCCCGCTCCCCGCTCACGGATCGTGATCGCCTCTCAGCGCTTCTCGGCCGCTCCCGCCTTCTCGCGCAGCGCCGGCATCATCTCGAGGACTTCCTGCGCCATCCGCGTGTTGGGGAACTCGCGCATGATCCGCTCTGCTGCGTTGACCGCTTCCATCCACTGATGGTCCTGCACCATCAGTTTGAAACGCACGCCGAGGTTCTCGCGCGACTTGGCGATGACCTCGGCCGCCAGCGCCCGCAAAGGCTCGGCTTCCGCCGGCGTGAGATAGGCGTCCAGCTCCCGCAGCAGTTCCATCGCTTCGTCCACCTGCTCGCGCTCGGCCGCCGCTCGGAATCGCTGCTCCAGCTCGCGCCGCACGGCCATTCGCGCCTGATCGATCCGCTCGCGCAACCGGTCCACGCGGTGCGATTCCGGATACAGACGCATGATGCGCGCCGCGTCCGCGTACGCCTCCGTCCATTGACGCCTTCGCACCAGTTCCTCAAGCTCCGCCAGCGCTTCCACGACCCTCTGATCCAGCGTCTGCGCGCGGGCACGCTCGATCCTGCTGCGAAACTCCTCAGCATCCGACCGGTAGCCGAAGCGCTCCGCGAGTTCTCGCACCAGCACCATGGCCGCGTCCCAGTCCTGGTCCGCGATGTCCTGCTCGATGGCACGCCGCAGCAGTTCGCGCTCCTCGCGCCGGTGCAGCACCCGCTTGGCTCCCTCCGACAGACCCGCTTCCGACGTCATCCGCTCCATCGCGCACGTGAGTTCGTGCATGCGCTGCTCCAGCACTCGCCCGCGGCCGCTCCCGCCCTCGGCCCCGGCACGCGACATCGCCAGCCCCTGAAACACCGCGATCGGCGCCAGCCCGGCAAGCAGCAGCATCACCATCGTGCCTCGATCCATCTCGCCGGAGGCCGAGACCAGCCCCGAAACGATGAGCAGCACTCCGTACCAGCCGGCTCCGAGGATCGCCCCAAGGCTCACGCGCCGCCGCGACACTTCGCTCCGCCCCGTTGTCGGTCCCTGTCCCATGGCGTTTCCCACCGAACTGTGCTCACCGGCACCATCCGCTCTCGATCAGCTTCCCGGCGTCGGCTCGCCGCAGTTCCGCGTTACCGGAACGAGGCAGAGAAACCTCATGCCCTCGTCGCCCGCGCGAAACTGGTGCTCGCTGTTCGCCGGAACGTAGATGACATCACCCTGCCCGATACGCCGATACGCCCCTTCGAGAAGCACTTCGCCCGATCCCGCGACGATGTACACCTCGTGCTCATAGTCGTGGCTGTGACGCGGCGAGTGGCCCCCGGGTTCCACCCGGAAATGCCGCAGCGCGAAGTTCGGCGCGCCGTCCGCCCGCCCCACCATCATCGCCATGCGCACCCCCCGCGCGCCGTCCATCTCGACCGGCTTCTCTGGCACACGATCGATGTTGCGAATCACCACGTTGCACCCCGGTTTCGCCTTCGCCTGCCGGCGTCGGTCCCTCTCCGCCGGCCCTGACGCACGCACGAACAAGCCCGTCATTTTACCATGAGCCTATGACGCATCCCGCGCCCCAGCCATTCATCGAAACGTTCGCCCTCGGCCCCTTCCGGACCTGCTGCTACCTCGTCCATGTACCCCCAGATCCCGAATGCTGGTTCATCGATGCCAGCTTCTCCCCCGCCCCGATGATCGATCGCGCGCGCCAGCTCGCCCTTCAGCCTTCGCGCATCATCCTCACGCACGCCCACGGCGATCACATCGCCGGTCTCGACGAACTCCGCGCCGCCTTCCCGGGGGTCCGCGCCGCGGTCCATCAGAACGAAGCGGCCTTCCTCACCGATCCCGAGCTGAACCTCTCCGCCGGCTTCGGCCCCCCGGTCGTCGCGCGGCCCGCCGACGACCTCCTCCGCGGCGGAGAAATACTCACCCTTTCCGGCTCAACCTGGACGGTGCTCAACACCCCCGGCCACTCGCCCGGGGGAATCACGCTGTACCACCCGGAATCGAAGATCGCGTTTGCCGGAGACACCCTTTTCGCCGGCTCCATCGGCCGATTCGATTACCCCACGTCCAGCGAACGCGACCTCATCCGCTCCATCCGCGACGTGCTCTATGCCCTCCCCGATGACACGCGCGTGTTCCCCGGTCACGGGCCTCCCACCACCATCGGACGCGAGAAGCGGTCCAACCCCTACGTACACCTGTAAACGCCGCATGCGATCGCAAGAACCTCCACATCTTCCCCAGTTCCTGCGCGAACGCATGCACCTCGCGCGCCTCGATGGGCCTGTCGAACCCGTTCCCTGTCTGCTCGCGCATCCCGATCCGGGTTGGGACAGGCCGCACGCGATCCCAGTTCCGCGACCCGTTGTCATCTGGATGCACGGGCGCACGGCGAACAAGGAACTCGACCCCGGCCGCTACCTGCGCTGGCTCCGGGCCGCGCACGGTGGCCTCGCCCTCTGCGCGCTGGATCTGCCGGGCCACGGCGAGCGCACCAACCCCGACCTCCAGGAATCCCACAACACGCTCGCTGTGGTCGGGCAGGCCGCCCGCGAGATCGATGCGATCCTCTCTGCCCTCGCCCAACCGCGCTGGAACTCGGCCTTCGATCTCTCCCGCGTCGCGATCGGCGGGATGTCCGCCGGAGGCATCGCCACGCTCATCCGACTCGCGCAACCGCACACCTTCCGCTGCGCCGCCGTCGAAGCAACCGCCGCCAACTTCGCGCTGCTTCCCGCCGCGCGAAACTACCCGCCTGCTCTCGTGGCGGAACTCGATCCCATGAATCACATCGCCTCGATGAGGCCGATTCCGATCCTCGCCCTCCACTCGGCCGCGGATCAGTGGGTGCCCGTCGAGTGCATCGCGACCTTCATCGACGCCCTCCGCGCCCATTACGCCTCGCTCGGCGCCGATCCCGGCCTGATTACCCTCCACACTTGGCCCCATACCGGCGCACCGAACGAGCACTACGGCTTCGGCAAGGTCTCCAACGAAGCCAAGAACCTGCAGACCGACTTTCTCACGCGATGGCTCAACGACGCTGCCTGAAGCGCGTCGATGCGCTCCGCGTTCCGTTTCATGCGCCGACGGCGCCGCGCTCTTCCTCGCCCTTCTTGAGAACGAAGTACGCCTTCCACGCCTGCAGATCCGCGATCAGGTCCTCGGCGCTCCGGTACCGGTCGGCGGGCTCCTTGCGCATCATCTTCTCGATCACCTCGCTGATGCCCGGTGTCAGCGCGGGGAAGACCGAGATGGGCGGCTCGAGCGGCTCGCTGCAATGCTTCTCCATCACTTCCGAGGAGTCCGCGCCCTCGAACGGCACCCGCCCCGTCACCATGTAGAAGAACGTCGCCCCCAGCGAGTAGATGTCCGTCTCCGGCCCGATGTGTTCGTCCCCGCGCACCTGTTCCGGGGAGATGTAGTACGGCGTGCCCAGCGTTTTGCCGCGCTCGGCGCGGGCCAGCTCCCGATTCTCGATGGCTCGCGCCAAGCCCAGATCCGCAAGCTTGGGAATCCCCTCCGGCGTGAGCATGATGTTCTTGGGCTTCACATCCCGGTGAATCAGCCCCTTGCGGTGCGCGTGCCCCAGCGCCTCGGCCACCGCCGTCACGATGTCCAGAGCCTGCTCCTCCTCGATGCGGCCCTGCTCCTGGATCAGGTCGTGAACGGTCTTCCCCTCCACATACTCCATCACGAAGTAGTGAAACTCTCCCGACTGCCCCACGTCGTACGCCTGCACGATGTACTTGTGGTTGAGCTGCGCCGCCGCGCGTCCTTCCGCGTACAACTGCTCCACGAACCTTCGATTGCTCGAGAATCTTCGCGGCAGCACCTTGATCGCGACCAGCCTGTCGAGGTTGAGCTGTCGCGCCTTGAAGACCGCCGCCGACGCTCCTTCGCCGATCTTCCCGATCATCTTGTAACCGGGAATCTTCCGGCCCTTCTCGTGGGCCCGATGTTCGTCGAACTCACGGCGCAACCGCATCATCTGCGTGGGTGTGACATACGCCCATTCCACGAGCAGCTCGGTCAGCGTCTTCTTGCGCCACTTCCGTTCACCCATCAACTTCAGGCAGTGGTCCAGCTCCGACTGGACCATCAACCCGCGCGTGATCGCGAACCGTGCCAACGCCAGTTCCGGATCCTGCGGTTCCGATGCCCCGGCGCTCGAGCCATGCGGATCAACCTCATCCTCGCTTGTCAGATACTGCGCGGTGTCTCCCGGCATGGGCAGCGACGCGGTCTTGTTCAGTTCGCTCGGTGTTGGCTGGGCCGGCGCGCCCGCTCCCGCGGGTTCCTCCGCTCCTTCGACCGGCATCGGAAGCCGAGAAAGTTCGACCGCGTCCTTGTGAGTCTGTCCGCTCACGCCCCGGATGCCTCCGACCCGCGCCCGAACCCCCTTCTCGCGGCCTCCATCACTGTATCGGCCATTCGCCGGACCGGGCGAACTTCATCCGGAAACACTCCGCCGCACTCGATCCGTTACATTCGCGCCCGCGACAGGGGCCTCCACGCCTCGCCCGCTTCCCCGGGGCCTTTCACGCCCGACGCCTCGCTCCCATGCTTGTCTCTGAAAAACGCCCCCGCAACCTCTCCTGGATCCACGCCGGCCCGCTCCTTTTCGGGGATTGGGGCACCAGCCGTCTCTACGTTCTCGGGCTGGCGTTCTTCTACACGGCGCACGCTTCGGTCTTCTACCTCGCGGCCCTCAGCGTGCTCATGGCCGCCGTGGCATGGGCCTACACGATCATCTGTCGCTGCTTCCCCTCCGGCGGCGGCGTGTACTCCGCCGCCAGGCAAATCAGCCCGCTGCTGGCCGTGCTCGGCGCCACCGCGCTCATCGGCGACTACGTCGTCACCGCCTCGCTCTCCACCGTCGAGGCGTTCCACTACTTCGGCGTCAGCGACGAGGCTCCCATCTTCAACGTCGTCACGCTCTCCATCGCCGCCATTGTCGGCCTCGGCGCCGTCAACTGGCTCGGCGCACGCAGCGCCGGCAGACTTGCCCTGATCATCGCCGTCGCATCGCTCTCGCTCAGCCTCCTCGTCGCGCTCGCCTGTCTCCCCTTCGCCGGCGAGGGTGCGCGCAACCTCACGGTGCCCACGGGTTCGCCCGGCCACCATTGGGTCGCCTTCGTGCACATCGTCCTCGCCCTCTCAGGCGTCGAGGCCGTCGCGAACATGACCGGCCTCATGAAGGAGCCTGTGCCGCGAACCGCGCGCAGAACGATCTGGCCGGTCCTCGCCGAGGTCGCCCTGCTCAATCTGCTTTTCGGCCTCGCAGTGGCCGGCCTCCCCGAGCTTGTCGCGATTCACACGCCCGATGCGGACAGGCTCACCGGCGAGGCCCCCGAACATGTGCGCCAGTACCGCGACACCGCCATGGAAATGCTCGCCATCGAGTCCGGCCAATACTGGCTCGGCGAGACCGCCGGATTCATCTTCGGGCGCACGGCATCTGTCGTCTTCGGACTCCTCCTTCTCTCCGCCTCGAATACGGCCATCATGGCGATGGTCTCCGTCCTGTACGCCGCGGCGCAGGACCGCGAGCTTCCGCGCGCCCTCACCAAGCTCAACTACTCGGGCGTGCCGTGGGTGGCCCTCGTGCTCGCCGTGGGCTTGCCCGTTCTTGTGCTCTCCTTCGAATCCGACGTCGCCGGCCTCGCCGATCTCTACGCCATCGGCGTCACGGGCGCGATCGCCATGAATGTCCTGTGCTGCGCGTTCAATCGCAGGCTTCCCATCGGGACCTGGGAACGCAGGGGCATGTGGTCGCTCGGCATCCTCATGGCATCCATCTGGCTCACCATCGCCGTGACCAAGCCCCACGCCACGCTCTTCGGCGGTGCGCTCACCGCCGCCGTCCTCGCTGCGCGATTCGTCGTGCGCTGGCGGCTCGCCGCCGCGCCGGAACGCATCCCCGAACCCGTCACCGGCTGGCTGGCCGAAGTCAATCGGCCCATCGGAGACCTCGCGCCGGGACGCCCGCGCATCATGCTCGCCGCGCGCGGCCGCCAGCAGGCCGAGTACGCGGTGCAGCTCGCCCGCGAGCGCGGCGCCATCCTGTTCGCCATCTACGTCCGTACCCTTCGCGTGCTCGATGTCGGCCCCGATCACGCGCCCAGAATCGAGGACGATCCCCCGGCCCTCGAATCCCTCGGCACGATCGCGCTGCTCGCCCGTCAGATGAACGTTCCCTTCGTCCCCATCTACGTCCGCGGCACCGACATCGCCGAGGAAATCCTCGACTACACCGTCACCTTCGGCTGCGACACGCTCATCATGGGCAAGACGGCGCGAAGGGCCTTCACCCGCGCGATCGCGGGAGATGTCGTGGCTCGCGTGGCCCAGCACCTGCCCGACGGCGTCGCCCTCATCACCCGCGAAGCAACCCCCCACACCATGGGGCTTCCGCACGAACCGTCCTCGAGGCCCTCTCCCGCCGCGAACACGCCCGGTCATTGACCGGTCATGCGGCGCGAGATCACCGCGCCGAACGCATCGCGATCCGACCTATTTCGGAATCGGCCACTGCTGCGGGTATCCCGGCCCAGAGGGCTGATCGGGAACGCAGTGATCGGGAGCCATGAAGAGATTCAGGATCAGCGCCAGGTCCTGGTCATCCACGTCGTCATCCTGGTCGATGTCACCCTCCAGCCCCAGAGCGGAACTCATGCCCAGCTGCGCCACCACGGCGTTGATGTCCGCCTGATCGACGCAGCCCGAACCGTCGATGTCTCCCTGCAGAAACGAGTATGCAAACGTGAACGACGGCGACATGTGCACCAGCGGCGGGTCCAGGCCCGGATTGGAGCACGGACAGTCCGTCCATACTTCGTCGATTCTGCCGTCGAAGTAGCCGTCTCCCTCCCAGTAGGCCCATTGCGTCACGCCCAGGCCGCGCAGCAGCCGCGCCTGCCATTGCACCATCCCCGCCGGGAGCAGGTGCTTGCCGTGGCAGGTGTTGGGATGATCGTGCACCACCATCCGGGTCAGCGGCAGCAGCGGAATCGCTTCTCCGTTGAGGCGCGTGATCTCCCTCGACTTGTTGATCCCCTGAATCACCATGTTGTCGTTGCTGTTGTAGAGATGCACGTTGTTCAGGTAGTCGCAGGGACCGAACCGGATGTAGATGTTCGGAACGAGAATGTCCACCTTCTCGAACATCCCCAGCTCTCGCGCCTTCATGTAGCCGTTCATCCGCGCATCCATGTTCAGACCGCGCGGATGCGGCCGCACGGTGTTGAACACGCCCACTTTCCCGTTCACGTAGAACCGCTTCGCCGCCTTGATTCGGTTGTTGATCGCGAAGATCAGGTCCTCGAACATCGGCGTGATCTGCCCGTTCTCGTCCAGCAGTTCGTGCGCGTACGCCGGATCCACGTGAATCATCGGGTTGTTGTTGTTGGTGACATAGGCCTCCATGTCCAGCACGAAAATGCCCGGTTCAGTGCAGATAAGCGTGTCCGGACGATCGGGATCGGGCACCATCTCCCAGCCGCGTTGCTCCGCATGGTGGATCAGTTGCTCGCGGATCTCCTCGACCCCCTGCCCCACGAACTCCAGCCATGTCGGCGGGATCAGGTAATCCGCGGAGATCATGCACGCATTGGTCCGCACCCCGGCCGCGATCATCTTCGGCGTTTCTTCAGGCGCAAAGTCATGAAAGAACCCGCGCTGCGTCATCATGTAGCGCAGTTCTGCGCTGGCCGCCGGCACGCCGAGACTCAGCCACCCGAACAACGGCGTCGCAACCGCCGCGAACGCTCGCATGCGCTCGCTCCGGCCCGGCTCGCAAGCACCTGTCCTGCGGCCTCTGCACCGCTGTTCTCCTGCGTCCGATGCGGATGCTTCCCTCCGTCGGATGCTTTCGAGCATGTACGCGGAACCTCCAACTCATGTTGCGCGAGTGTCACAACCGCTCTCGACCGCGAGAGGGATTCCCGAACCAAGCCGCTCTTGACTGCTCACAGGCCTGGCCGATGCGATGCAGGACGGAAGATACAATCCGATGCGATCCCGTTCGAGAAAAATATCGGACGCTTTCCGCGAATTTCCGCACCCCCGACTTCAGGGATTGTTCGGGTGCTGCGCGTGCCCGTACCTTTGTTCGGGCAGCAGCTCGAGACGCCTCATTTCACCAGATTCTCAATCGGCGTCTGGTCGTCGGAAGCCCCACGCTGTCGTCCAAAGCATACGGATCGGTCCGGCCGCGTCCGCACGCCGACACGGACAAGCCTACTTCTTCTGCGAGTAGTCGAACACGCCGCGCCCGCTCTTGTCGCCCAGCCTCCCTGCCGTGACAAGCTGCTTCAGCAGCGGGCAGGCCCTGTACCGATCACTGTTCAGCCCGTCAGCCAGCACATCCATAATGTGCACGCACGTGTCCAGCCCGATGAAATCCGCAAGACGCAGCGGCCCCATCGGGAAGTTGCACCCCAGTTTCATGATCCCGTCGATCGCCTCCGGCTCCGCCACGCCCTCCATCCACGCGTAGAACGCCTCGTTGATCATCGGCATCAGGACGCGGTTGGAAACGAATCCGGCACGGTCGTTGGCCTTCAGCGGTGTCTTGCCCAGCTTCGCGGCCAGCGCGACCGTCCGCTCCACGACATCCGGCCGCGTCTGCATCGCCGGGATGACCTCCACGAGCTGCATGATCGGCACCGGGTTGAAGAAGTGCATCCCGATCACCCGTCCCGCCGCGCCGCCGGCGCTGGTCGCGATCTGCGTGATCGAAATGCTCGATGTGTTCGTTGCCAGCACCACGTCATCGCCGGGGAACATCGCCGCGAGCTTCGCGAACAGCTCCCCCTTCACCTTCGCGTCCTCGACCACAGCTTCGACGACCCAGTCCGCGCCCTTGAGTTCATCGATGGATTTCACATACCGGATTCGCGCCAGCGCAGCATCCCGCTCCGCCGCGCTCATCTTGCCCTTCTCGACCGACTTGGCCATGAACTTCTCGTGCCCTGCGCGGCACTTGTCCAGCGCCGCCGGAAACGCGTCGTACACGAGCGCATTCAGGCCCGCCACAGCCGCCACGTGCGCGATCCCGCCGCCCATCTGCCCCGCGCCCAGCACCGCGATTGTTCTCACCTCGGCCATGCAGAACTCCAAAGAGACGTGCGTTGCCGTTGCCGCGCGCAGCGCCGGCTTCGGCGGTCATCGATCGACTTCGACGCAGGATTGTAATGGCTCCCGGATCTCCTCCCCGCGACTCCGTCGCACCGTCGCATCTATGCAGCCCGCCCCTCACCACCTCGCCGGGTCCGTCAACTCCTTGATGGCCGCACGGATCGCAGCAAGCGGCATGGGCACGTACGCGGGCGGCAGATTCGGCGGGATGATGCTGGTCCGTGCTCCCCGCCGCGGCAGGTGAATCGACTCCGGCCCCAGCGTGATGTGCGCGACATACTGAATCGGGATCAGCACGCGCCCGGCCTTCAGCGTATCGCCCGATTCCGCCCGCTTCGGCAGCGCCGACGCCGATACGTGCAGACACCAGTACGGCGGAGCGAGGTCCGGTCGCGGATTGGCATCCACGAGTGAACACGCCCCGCACAGCAGCTTCTGCGTGATCTTCCCGAACTGCATGTGGACGATCAGCGCCCGCTTGAGCGGCGTGGGGGGCGGGAGCGGTTCAATCGAGCCGGCCATCGATGCGACCAACATATCCGGCGGTGAAGGCTTCCGAACTGTTCCTGCACGATCGACGGGAGCACGCGCGCATCGAAGCTGAAGCGAGCTTACCGCTCGACCACCATCGCCACCGCGTTCCCTCCGCCCAGGCACAGCGCCGCCAGCCCGCGCTTCCCGCCCGTACGGATGAGCTGGTGGAGCAGAGTCACCAGCACCCGAGCGCCGCTCGCCCCGATCGGATGTCCCAGCGCGATCCCGCCACCGGCGACATTCAGTTTCTCTTCGGGGATCCCCGTCGCGCGGATGTTCTGGAGCACCTGTGCCGCGAACGCTTCGTTCAGCTCGAACAGGTCGATGTCCTTCACCGCGAGCTTCGCTTTCTCCAGCACCGCCGGGATCGCCAGCGCGGGAGCCGTGAACAGCTCCTTCGGCGCCACACCGCTCGTGTGGTACGCCACGATCCTCGCCATGGGCTTGATGCCCAGCTTCTCCGCGGTCGCCATCGACGCCACCGCGACCGCGGCCGCACCGTCCGAAATCTGCGAAGCGTTCCCCGCCGTGATCGTTTCGTGACCCGGCACCGTCTTGAGCTTCGCGAGGGTCTCGACCGTGGTTTCCGGGCGGATGCCCTCATCCGCGCTCACGCCGCCCTCCGGTCCGGGACTCTTCCTGTTGCCGACCTGTTCACCGCTGAGCGGCGCGATCTCGGTCTTGAACCAACCTTGCTTCGTCGCCGCCGCCGCACGCTGATGCGACTGGGCCGCGAAACGATCCTGGTCCGAGCGCGAGATGCCGAACTCCCTGGCCGTGTGCTCGGCCGCGTTCGTCATTCCCCAGCACTCGAACGCGCAGCGAAGCCCGTCGTACTGCATGTGATCCTCGAACGAGACCGCGCCGAACTTGGGCGCGCCCGCCGAGTCGCGGATGTGCGCGAAGTGCGGCGCCTGCGTCATGTTCTCGAACCCCCCCGCGATCACGACGCCGCCCGCGGGCGTGTCCCCCGCCTTGATCGACTGGGCCGCGAGCATCACCGCCTGCAGTCCCGACCCGCAGACCTTGTTGACGGTCTGCGCGCTGAGGGCGCCTCCAAGCCCGGCCTTCAAACCGGCTTGTCGCGCCGGGTTCTGCCCCAAGCCCGCCTGCAGCACGCACCCCATGACGACCTCGACCACCGCGTCCTTGATCCGCGGCTGCTCCTCGAGGACGGCCTTGATCGCGTATGACCCGAGCTGCGGGCTGGGCACCGATGCCAGCCCCCCGAAAAATCTCCCGATGGGCGTCCTCTTCGCTGCGAGGATCACGGGGGTGTGCTCGGCGGTCATCGCGGACATGCGTGAATCTCCTGTCGCCCTTTCCGACCATCGGATGCCGCCCGGCACAACCACCGCCCGCGACGCGCATCCTCCCGCAGGGTAGGCTCTCCCGGCGGCGAAGCCATGAAGCATAGTGCATACGCACAATCTCATCCTGCGGATGCGACGGGCAATGACCGCCAGCCCGCTCCGCCTGCGACCGAGGGTATGACCCGCGATCGCGTCCGAGAACCAGAGGCGACGCTACCCGCCACCGGACAGGCCGCCGCTTCGCTCCTGCCGACCGTGCTGCTCTGGCTGGAGTTCGTGGCGCTCTTCCTGCTCGTGCCCACGCTCTACTGGCGGGGCTACATGCCGATCGGGGTCATTCCCGGCCTGTTCCTCTTCGCTGCGCTCTGCACGGCCCTGCTGCTGCTCGACCGCACGTTTGACCGCGCCCTTTTCTGGAACGGCAGGAATCTGCTCGCCAAGCTTCGATGGCCGCTGATCCGCTTCGCGGTGTTCGGCGGCATGCTGACGGCGGCGGTGCTGCTCGTGCTCCCGGATCGGTTTCTGGCGTTCCCGCGCGGCAATCCCGGCGTGTACGCGATGGTCATGTGCCTGTACCCCATCTTCTCCGTGTTTCCGCAAGAACTGATCTTCCGGGTGTTCCTGTTCCATCGCTACCGAACGATTCTGCCCCGGGCATGGATGCGCATCGCAGCCAGCGCCGTCACGTTCGCCTACATCCACCTGGCGTTTCCCGCGGATCCGGTGGTTTCGCTCGTGCTGTCGCTGCTCGGCGGCGTGCTGTTCGCGTGGACGTACGAGAAGACGCGCAGCGCGGCCGCGGTCGTGATTGAACACGCGCTCTACGGCGACCTCGTCTGGACCATCGGTCTGGGCACGTACTTCTACCGGGGCGCCGTGGGCGGCTGACCGATCGGAGCCGTCTTCTCCGCTATGCTTTCCGCCCCTCATCTCTCCCTTGTCGGAACTCGATCGATGCTCAAGAGCATGCCATCCAGCCATTTCACAACGCTCCCCCGCGACACCAATCAGGCCCTCGGCATCGGGCGTTTCGCGCTCGACTTCATGGCGGGCAGGCTCGGCGCCGGACCGAGCGCGGCCGTGCTCAAGCGGACATCGCTGTTCCACGCCGATTCCGTTTTCTGCGCCCTTTCGGCGCTGGCGCTGGGCACGAACGCTCCGCGACTGCTGCGCGACGAGGCGCTGGGCTATCCGGCAACGGGCGGCGCCGGCGAGGCGGGCGCCGCGGTGTTCGGATCGTCCGTCCGCGTCAAAGCCGAGAAGGCGATCGTCGCCAACTGCGCCGCGGTCCGCGAGTGGGATTCCAACGGAACGAACTTCGGGTTCAATCCCGCACTCGGGCACACGGCCGGCGAGTTCGGGCACAACGACTTCTACCCCGTCGCCGTCGCCGCCTGTCAGGAGAAGAACCTCGACGGGCGCACCGCGCTGCGCGCCATGGTGCTGCTGGACGAGATCCGCGGCCGACTGGCCGAGGTCTTTTCGCTCAAGTCCTACAAGATCGACCACGTCGTGCACGGGGCCATCGCGAGCGCCGCGGTCTACGGCGCGCTGCACGGCGCGACGGCGGAGCAGATCGAATCCGCCGTCGGCATGTTCGTGGCGCACTACATACCCTGGCGGGCCATCCGCGCGGGCAAGCAGCTCTCCGACTCGAAGGGCGCCAGCGCCGCGATCAGCACCGAGGCGGCGGTGCTCTGCATGCGGCGCTCCATGCGCGGGTTCGTCGGTCCCAGGGACATCTTCCGCAACCCGGAGGCCATCTTCCGCTTCTTCGAGCCGACGACGCAGGGCAAGGATCGCTGGAAGGAAACCGGCGACTGCCCCTTCGATCTCGTCCTCGCGCACAGCGGCGATGACTTCGCCGTGATGGGCATGCACTTCAAGCTCGGGCTGTACGAGCACCAGTCCGCCGGCGCGCTGCAGGGCCTGATCGATCTGCTGGCGAAGAACCCGGCGCTGCTGGACGATGCCGGGGGAGCGCGCATCCGAGGCATCACGATCGTCGCCTACGAGCCGGCGTTCGGCATCATCGGCAATCCCGCGAAGAAGGACCCGCGGACGCGCCAGAGCGCCGATCACTCGATGGCGTACATCGTGGCCACCATGCTGCGCAAGGCGCTGGAGCACCGCGCCCGCACAGGCTCCGTCCCCTTCTCAGGCGGCGCGCATGACGAAGCATGGAAGGCGCTGATGCTCATGCCCGCGGACTACAAGGTCGATGAGACCGCCATCTTCCACCCGCTGACGCGGAAGCTCATGGAGAAGATCGACTTCCGTCACGGCGGGCCGGAGTACGACGCGAAGTACCCCGACGGGATTCCGACATCCATCCGGATCACCGACGACTCGGGCAGGGTGCACGACTCGGGCCTCGTGATGTACCCCGCCGGCCATGCGCGGAATACCACGGCCGACCTGGAAGACATCCTCGCGCGCAAGTTCTCGCTCATGGGCGAGATCGCGGGCATCGATGCCGAGGCCGCCATCGCGCGCCTGAGCGACATCGAATCCGCCTCGTCGCGCGACATGCAGGAGATCTACAACTTCCGCTTTGCCGACCGCGGCCGGTTCGAGTGACGAGGGGCGAGGCTCGCCGCCCCCCCGAGGGGGGCACTTCCTTGGTGCATGGCCCGCCGTGTCGGTAGACTGAACTCCATGCCCAAGAAGCCGAACCTCGACCACCCCGTTCTCAAGTTCGTCAAGGAGAAGTTCCCCGACCGGCGGCTGCGCGCCACCGAGTTCCGGGGGCTTACGACGCTCATCGTCGAACCCGCCGATCTGCACGACGTGATGCGTTTTCTGCGCGATGACCCGCGCTGCAACTTCGATTTTCTTTCGGATGTGACGGCGGTGGACTATCTCAACTATCCGGCGGAGACGGCCGGGCGCTTCGCCGTCGTGTATGTGCTCTGTGCCTACTCGCGCGGCGACCGCATCGTCGTCAAGACGTTCCTGAATCCCTCGCTGCCCACCGACGGCATCGAGGAGGATCCCGCGCTGTACCTCGATTCCGTCACGGACATCTGGCCCGGCGCCGAGTGGACCGAGCGCGAGGTCTTCGACATGTTCGGCATCCGCTTCCGCAATCACCCCGATCTGCGGCGCATCCTCACGTGGGAATCCTTCCCGGCTCACCCGCTGCGCAAGGATTACCCGCTCCGCGGGCGCGGGGAGCGCGAACACTACAAGGTGATCAGCAGGACGGATGCCTGACACCGAGGACGAGGAACTGGGAACGGGAAACGCGGGCAGGCTCAGGACGAATCGATGTCGGTGATGAGCCAGCAGGGTCGGGGATCGGGGGCCGCCGGTGTGCGGGTTGCGGAGGACGGGAGCGGGAGGCGCTCCAGCCGGAAGGTGAGGCGCTGGGTGCGGTCGGCGACGGTGAAGTCGATGACCATCCGGGCGGAGCCGCCGGCGATCACGGGTTCTTCGGCGGGGACGAAGCGGGTGTGATTGCGCACGCGCGCGACGGAGGTGGAGCGCGCGAAGTCCAGGAATG